>Ga0210409_10000835_pt1 | contig 44389 bp, 43 predicted proteins | sample IncBWH17MmetaG_FD_161649 | JGI IMG/M metagenome (GOLD analysis project Ga0210409, IMG submission 161649) | Forest soil microbial communities from Barre Woods Harvard Forest LTER site, Petersham, Massachusetts, United States - Inc-BW-H-17-M | ecosystem: Environmental > Terrestrial > Soil >... | reverse complement strand
CTCGGCGATATCGGTGGAAGAATGCTCCGCGAAGATGTTGCCCGTTGGTGGGCGAAGTTCCGGGGCAAGCCGGACCCCCTGCTCGAAATCACCGGCGAACACCATGCGCGCCAGGTAGGAGACCAATTTCTGGCATTGGATAATGTAAGCTTTCAGGTCCAGCAAGGTGAAGTCCTGGGAATCATTGGTCGTAACGGCGCGGGCAAAAGCACGCTCCTAAAAATTCTCTCTCAGGTAACTTTGCCATCGTCTGGCCAAATAAAAATAAAAGGCCGTATCGCGAGCTTGCTGGAAGTCGGGACCGGATTTCATCCTGACCTCTCTGGGCGTGAAAATGTATTTCTGAATGGAGCGATTCTGGGAATGACCAAGGCCGAGATCCGTGGGAAATTCGATTCCATCGTAGCCTTCTCCGAAATTGAAGAATTTATCGACACGCCGGTTAAACGATACTCCAGCGGAATGTATGTACGATTAGCCTTCGCAGTCGCAGCCCATCTCGAGCCGGAAATTTTGATTGTCGATGAGGTGCTGGCGGTTGGTGACGCATCGTTTCAAAAAAAATGCCTTGGTAAAATGGGACAAGTTTCGCGTGAAGGTCGGACCATCCTTTTTGTGAGCCACAATGCTGCGGCGATTAAAGCCTTGTGCAGCAAGGCAATACTCTTGACAAATGGTGCGGTCACAGCCTCAGGCAGTGTTTCGGATGTGACGGCCCAATATTCATCGGGTACAATGTCAACCGGGACCACCAATGAATGGCGGGATCCCGCCACCGCCCCTGGAAATGAAAACGTGCGTATGTCTTACGTACGAATAATCCCACCCGAAGGTAGCGAGGCGATCACCGTTGATACGGGTGCTTTGATTGAGATCGGTTTTGATAACTTTAAGCAGAATACCAATCTGGATTGCACGGCTTACATAACCAATAGCGACGGTGTTATCATATTTGAATCCGGCCATATTATCAGTTCAAATCGCGATTCGCGAATCGGCTTCTATCAGTTAACAGGAATTATTCCCGGGCATCTGCTCAATGCAGGGCGTTATTTCTTGAACGTCATTTTTGGCAAGGATCAGCGATATATCTTGTTCCATGTGGACGAGGTTGTTTCATTTGATGTGGAGAACACCATGACTGGAAGGGGTTTAAATATGTCGGTCGCGTCCGGCATTGTTCGTCCGTTACTATCGTGGCGCCACACCTTCGAGGGAAAATGTACATTAGTTAAGAATTGTTGATGACCCATTCCTGAGCGACTTTAGCATTTGGAGGAAGGGGTCGACATATTATTGCATGCGAAGCACCTTTGATTTTTGTAAAAGAATCATCCGCATATCCTTTTCCGCGGTCGGGATTTCGCGAGGATTCTCTGGGAGCTTTTTCCAGAACCTATGACGATCGTGGCTGAACGAATTTTTACAACTGCCGACCAGACGAGTTTTGCGGCTCTGTCTGGGGACTTCAACCCTATGCACATGGATGAGGTGGCGGCGCGTAGGACGCTTTTCGGTGCCCCTGTCGTCCACGGAGTACACCTGTTGTGCTGGGCTCTGGATAGTTGGGTCGGAATTAGCAGCGGTGCCTACACGGCGCTCGAGCGGGTGAGGGCGGACTTTAATCAGGGTGTTCTCGTGGGCGAAGTTGTGCGCACCTGTGTGCTGAGCCACGGGGAAGAGTTCAGATTGCAAATTCAGCGCAATCAATCCCCGATGGTATCGATTTGGGGTAAATTGGGCTCAACCGTAGAGTATCTGGAGACGTTCCCGGCGATGGATCCGACAGAGTGCCGTGTGAGGGATCCTGTGGAGGTTGCTCACTCAGAGGGAAGCTTGCCGCTAGCTTATTGCGCAGCTGATGCGAGCCGGCTGTTCCCACACCTAAGCGCAACTTTGCCTGCCCTTCAATTGGCCGCATTGTTGGCCACCACCAGGTTGGTAGGCATGGAATGCCCTGGCCTTCTTTCTCTGTACAGGGGGCTGGACTTGTCGTTCTCCGAGCACGCAATCGGCAAGCCCCAGTTGAATTATCGGGTACCCCGCACTATTCGCTTTGGAGCAATGAGTTTGGCGGTGGACGGACCTGGGTTTCAGGGTGAATTGCGTGCGTTTTTGCGACCGAGACCTTGCATACAGGCCGCCGCTTCGGAACTAGCCCAATTGGTCACAAAGGATGCATTTTCCGACCAACGGGCAATAGTAATAGGTGGCTCCCGAGGGTTGGGGGAGGTTACTGCAAAGCTGCTGGCAATGGGTGGCGCGGATATAACGATCACCTATCACCGAGGGAAAGTGGATGCCGAGGCGGTGGCTGCCGAGATCAACGGGGCCGGCGGTAAATGCGGTGTAGCGCAGTTCGACTCCAATCGTCCTACACTGTTCGCATCGCGGCGGCCGTTCACTCACGTCTATTACTTTGCCACGCCTCATGTCGCCTCCGACTCCACCGTCCCCTTCTCGGTGGATCGCTTTGTGGAATATTGCGGCTACTATGCAACTGGTTTTGCTCAAACATTGCTTGCGATTGCGCAAGGCGCACGAAGGATGAACGTGTTCTATCCCTCGACTACTTTTCTGTATGACGGTCAGACTCATATGCCAGAGTACTGCGCGGCAAAAGCGGTGGGGGAAGAAGTCTGCAAACAGCTAACGAAGCATTTCCCTGATTGGTACATTTACGCTCCTCGGTTGCCACGCATGCGCACGGATCAAAACAATGGATTAGTTCGCGAAGAAATGGAGTCTCCGAAAGTCGTCTTATTGCGGCATCTTCAGGAAATGAAGACGAGATCTTCAACAGCTACTGCTCGTTCTTGTATATAGGGTCGATTCTGGTGTGTCGTCTAATTACTACGGCTATTATATTGCCCTGGCACTTCTGGCGCGCTATGCTGCACTAAGCCTCTCGATCAGATAGGTTTTCAGTCGGAGTGGGGAGTGGCGGCCGCGGCGAACTCAAAGTTTCTCAGAGGCATTCGCCAGCGCAGAGCGTATTGGCGATGGTATCCGACATCTGCTCTCGAGAAAAAAGTCCTTCGGGACATTTATTGTCAAGGAGTCGCGATGAGTCATACCGAAAGAGCCCGGCTGGAAAGAATAAGCTGTGTGTCGCTCTATAGTGCCGGGGTCAACTCAGTCAGCATGAAATATGCCTTCAAGATCGCCGAGCGCCATATGGTTGGCGACAGTATTCTCGAAATGGGGCCAGCGGAAGGCGTTATGACCGAGCTACTCGTCGCAACTGGAAAGAAGTTGACCTTAGTCGAGGGCTCCGCTTTATTCTGCGATTCCCTGCACCGTCGTTTTCCGCAGGCCCATACGATCCACTCTCTATTCGAGGAATTTCAACCAAACGAGCTTTTCGACAATATAATTCTAGGGCACGTTCTCGAACATGTGGAAGATCCCGTCGATATATTATCGCGTGCCAAACGCTGGCTCAAGCCCGGTATAGGGAGACTATTCGGCGCTGTACCAAATGCGCGTTCCTTGCACCGTCAAGCGGCTGTAATTATGGGAATATTACGACAAGAGGATGCGCTTAACGAAATGGACGTTCACCATGGCCATCGCCGTGTATTTAATCCCGAATCGTTTCGCAATGCTTTTTTTCAAGCTGGCTTGAAAATTGAGGTTTTTGGTGGCTACTGGATGAAGCCGGTTTCCAATACGCAAATAGAGGCGTCGTGGAGCCACGAGATGATAGAAGCCTTCATGGCGCTGGGCGAACGCTATCCAGATATAGCTGGAGAGATTTACGTGGTGGCGATGCGGGCCCTTTAGCCAGTGCAAGCGGGTGCTTACAACCAAGCATGTCGCGCCAACCTTGAAACAGTGGAGTAGTGCCGAGCGCGAAGCGCTGGCCATTCGCTTGTCAAAATGCGATGCTCAATCGCAGACTTCCGCTCACCGCGCACCAGAAAATGGTCTTTCAGGATGGCGATTCGGGATGCGCCAAAATTGTCGTGGAACGAAATGACCCGAGGGTTATCCACCAACGTTCGGGATGACAAGCTGGCAAGCCGCAGAGTCGAAAACCCAACCTCGTGGATGAGCCATGCACTTTCCAGTGCTGCCATGGAATCTTGCTTGAGAATCCAGCGGCCCCATTGCGCAGCATCCTTTGCCACTTCATGAATCCCTATCGCGCCCTGAGGTTCGCCCGAATTCGCATCCTCTACCATAAAGTAATAATCGTCGGGACGCAAGAAGTAACGCTCAAGCCAGACGACTTGGTCCTCAACTCGGGGAGAAATCTCGTGAAGGAAACGGTTTAGGCGTGGGTCCGTTCGCAATGCCACAATGAAAGGAGCGTCGCCCAGGGTAACGGGGCGTAGGCGGTAGCGCACACAAGTAAGGCTAATGCTATGGTGCATTCTTTCCTTCGATCGCATTCACGATTTTGTCAGAGCTGCGCAAGGCCGCCATTTCTTTTTCGCTGAATTGCACACCAAATTCCTCCTCAAGCATCAGAATTAGTTCGATATGTTTGAGCGAATCCCACGCTGGTTCGGCGTCGCGCGTAACCACTTCGGTCTGCATAATCTGGCGTCCGATGGTGATGCTTAGTAAATTAACGACCGCTGCCTGAATTTGGGATCGCGTCATGCGGTATCTACTCCCATCTAATCGTGATCGGCGCGCTCAAGTGCTCGTTGCGTTGCGGGATTGTCTCCCAAGGGACGATCGTGAAGCTTCCATCCGCAATATGTTGCACGCCCGTAAAACTTGTCAACCACATGTGTGCCGGCAAATTACGTGGCCCCTTGCGGAACAAAAAAGCGACCTCCCGTAGTCCGTAGCGATCGATAACCTGAGAAAGAGCTAGAGCAATCATCGGGCTCTCAACGTTTCTTCCCAATGCGCGGCAACTCACGGACACTTCCTCGATCATAAGCCGATCACCATCGACCCGTGCAAAGATTGCTCCAATGATGCCGCTGTCACAGAATCGGTCGCGCATGCTTACGGATATTGTGCAGTGGCCCGGCGCCTTCATTTGGCGTGCCACTTCTACTTCGGAAAAACGCTGTAATCCTGTGTTGAACTGATTCGTTTTTTGCGAAAGTTCTGCAAGCCGTGCGCATGAACTCATCGAATTCAGCGAATAAGTAAGTTCGATCTGCATTTCGCGTAAATAGTCCGAACCGGAAGCCGAAACGCGCAACAAATCGCGCTGGCGCGAGGCCTTCAAATCGCTCACGCGAAGCGGCGTGGCAGAGTTGGCGCGATACCCGTTGAGCGCCGGGTAGTGTCGGAGCCAAAACAGAGTCTGCTCGGGACTACGAGAATGAAGCAGCGGCGTGTCCGCGTGACCTGCGCGGATCTGCTCAATTTCGCCAGAATTGTCGTCAACGACCAGGATTGAATCAACGCCGATGTGTAGCTGTTCGGCGATACGAACAAGGCCTTCTGATTTCGTCTGCCAGCCGATGCTAATGGCCGAAAAGTGCTCTGGCTTGAGAAGAAAATCGGGTCGTTTTTGGCAAAGCTCGGCAAAATCGCGCTCGTCATTCTTGGAGAGAATTGCAAGGAAGACGCCCTCTTCCCCCAAGCGGAGCAGTTCCTTGTAAATGGCCCCATGCCCGGCGCTGATATGAATTCCTTCAACGCCGTCCTCTCCCAGCACTCCTTCGAAAAGAGTATTATCTAAATCGACGGCAACGGCCTTGATCCGTGGAAGAAGCGCGCTAGGTAGCCGAACAAGACCGAGACTACGGGCCAACTCGATGCAGGCTCTATTACTCAGCCTAGTTCCCTTAGCGTCGGCGACCCGTTCGTTAAAAAACTCAGTACGCATTTTCCTGAAGATCTCAACTGTTTCCCAAACGAATACCGAAGGCAAACGGTCTGCAATCTTTTCCAGCTCGAAATTGAACCGCCCGGCATTGGAACTTTCTGATGGCCAGTTAGAGACAATGATTGGTCCTTGGTTCTTGACCCGCAGATTCCCCAGCCGCCCGGATAACCAATTGCGAAATTCCGCCGAATATACTTGTTCACCAAAGCGTTCGAAGTCCAGTGAAATGATCTGGACTGCAGTAGGGTCGATCTGTGAAAAACTGAGGGTATCGTCGTAAACGCCGTATGCAATAATCGGCTTTAGTCCAGCCACCCAGAGGAACGGTGGCAAGACACTTCCGATCAACTCAAAAGCGTAATTACGATGTACCTGTAAATGGATTGGAGACAAGCCTGGCGGCTCAATAAGGCGCAAAAGGTCTGCGCGTTTCACGCAGGATGCGACGATTATTTCGTCCTCAATGGTGTTCGTCATTGTCATGCAACCGTATATTATAGCCGACGTTTCTAGGCGCGGCTAGGCTTCGGAGACGGAGTAATTCTGTGTTGCTGGGCGGCCCAGGAGGCCTCGCAACTTCGTGAAGTAATTAAAATTAGGCCACTACCGAGCCTTTTGATGAGTGTATTATAATCACGCAATCTTGGACTCGAAACGGTGCAAGGACACCGATGAAGAACAAAACTAAAGTGGAAGAAGTTAGTTCATGAGTTTGACCGAATGCAGAATTATTGATCTCCCGAAGATTAATGATCCCCGAGGCAACCTCACCTTTATTGAAGGTGGGCGCCATGTACCATTTGAGATTAAGCGCGTTTATTATCTTTATGACGTTCCTGGCGGTGCGGAGCGCGGTGGGCATGCACACAGGGCTTTACACCAGCTTATTATTGCGATGTCGGGAAGTTTTGACGTTATTTTGAAAGACGGCACGCAGCAGCAGCGTTTTCATTTGAACCGATCCTACTCCGGACTTATTATCTGCCCAATGATCTGGCGCGAAATTGATAATTTTTCATCAGGTTCTGTCTGCATGGTTCTCGCGTCAAATTTTTACGATGAAAGCGATTATTACCGGAATTACGACGAATTTCTCAAAGCCAAGAATTTATGAACGTGCCATTTCTTGACCTTAGGCCTGGTTATGACGAGCTTCGCGCCGAGTTTGATGCCGCTTACCATCGGGTGATGGATTCGGGATGGTACTTACTCGGGAATGAACTTGAGGAATTCGAAGCTGAGTTTGCAACCTATTGCGGAACAAAATATTGCATAGGGGTTGGAAATGGACTTGATGCATTGCATCTGATCCTGAAGGCTTATGGCATTGGTGGTGGGGATGAAGTGATTGTCCCAAGCAATACTTACATTGCAACGTGGCTCGCGGTTTCCTATGCTGGCGCGACGCCAGTGCCTGTCGAGCCTAATCCAGAGACCTTCAACATCGAGGCTGAAGCAATCGAAGCGGCTGTTAACTCAAGGACCAAGGCCGTCATGCCGGTGCATCTTTACGGTCAACCGGCGAACATGGACGCTATCGTTCGGATTGCTCGAAAATGTGGAGTAAAGGTGATTGAAGACAACGCGCAGGCACATGGCGCCCGATACCGGGGTCGGCGGACCGGTTCTTTGGGCGATGCGGCTGCCATCAGTTTTTATCCCGGCAAGAATCTAGGGGCGTTTGCAGACGCGGGTGCTGTGACTACGAACGACGACGAATTGGCGGATCGCATTCGCGCGCTGCGGAATTACGGCTCAATAAAGAAATACCACAACGATTTTAAGGGCTATAACTCCCGGATGGATGAATTGCAGGCTGCTTTTCTGAAGGTAAAGTTAGGAAGACTAGACGAATGGAACTCTCGCCGCTGCTCTGTCGCCGCACGCTATTTGAGCGAGCTTGATGGAATACCGCGATTGAAACTGCCGATCGTCCCTGAAGGAGTTGAACCCGTTTGGCACATATTCGCACTCCGCCATCCGCGCCGCACCGAGCTCCAAGCCTCTCTGGCTAAGGCTGGGATTGGTACTCTGATCCATTATCCAATCCCTCCGCACCTTTCCGGAGCTTATGCAATATCAGGTTGGAAACCTGGTGACTTTCCGATTGCCGAAGAAATTGCCAAAACGGAATTAAGTCTGCCCATGGGCTCGCATCTTACACCCGAGAGGCAGCACGCTGCGATTCAGGCAATCCGTCAACTTTGCTGAGCGGAAGGCTATAGTGACCCAAACGGCCAACCCTTTAGTAAGTACAATCGTTCTTTCCTACAATCAGTGCCAATATGTTTTGGAGACTCTCGAAAGTGTGAAAGCTCAGTCATATAAATTCACGCAATTTATCATCGTCGACGACTACTCTACTGATGACTCGGTCGCAATCATCGATCGCTGGATCCAAGCAAATAAGATAAATTGTACATTTATTCGCCACAAACAAAACCAAGGGATCAGTAAATCGCTCAATGATGCGCTAGCGGTAGCCACGGGCAAGTATATTTCCATGGTGGCATCTGATGACGTCTGGCTCCCCGACAAAATTGCCCGCCAAGTGGAAATCATGGAATCTCAGTCAGATCAGGTGGGGGTGCTATACAGCGATGCCTTACAGATAGATAGAAATGGACATACTTTACCCGGGCTGCTCATTGCAACCCACTGGAAGCAGCTACGAGAGATGCCGCAGGGGCAAGTGTTAGATGTGCTCTTGGTCGGCAACTTTATCCCGGGGTTGACTACGCTGATTCGGCGAAGCTGTTACGACGAAGTGGGCCTGTATGACGAGAATTTGCCATGGGAGGATTGGGATATGTGGATGCGAATTGCGCGGCACCACTCATTCCTTTATTCGCCCACACCCTCGGCAAAATATAGGATCCACGAAAAATCATTATCGCATTCCAACGAAACGCGCATGCTGAAGGAGTTAGTCAAAATCGGACTCAAGCAGTTCGGTCTGGAAGATCTGACAGAAGATCAAAAGTCAACGCTCAGCGAGACGCTGTTGAATTGGTCGGCGGGGGTATATCGTCAAGGTGACGCACAGTCAGCTGATATTCTGTTGGCTGTATGGCAAGCGACTAGGGATAAAAGAGCTGGCCGGATGTATCGGTTTGCAAAATTTGGATTTTCATTCCGATGTTGGCAGCGCGCTAACTTGGTGGGAGATGCTATCCGCGTGCGCTTCTGGCATCCTATACTGAACGCCACGCTACCAGTTCGGCACGCTCTCGGGTTGCGGCAACGAAGAGTCAAGCCACCGTTTAAGAACTGCCCATGAGGCATTCTTCACTAGCTGCCGAACGGAACGCCCGGAGAGCAGAGGAAGAGGGCTAACCTGCGATTATGTGTTTGGACTGAGTCGCGAGTAACATTTTTCTAATGTCGGAGGGTCAGATGAGGAAGTACCTGTTCGTTATGGCGCAGGAGGGATGTCCCTGGGGAGGAAGCGAGCCGCTATGGAGCTCTGCGGCGGAGAACCTGGCCCGGCAAGGAAACGAAGTGCGGGTAAGCGCTAAACCGTGGGGCGAACCCGTTCAGCAAATCGAGCGGTTGCGGTCAGCAGGCTGCCAGGTGTTCTACCGCTATGATCAGTACCGGCTGCCCTCCTTTATCACCCGGCAGATTCGGAGAATCTTCCCGGCGCCTGAATACAAGAAGGCGCATGTGCGCTCGATTGGAGACGGGGTCGATTTGGTGGTTCTTTCCCTTGGAGACAATTGGGGGTTGGCGGACGGCCTTACGTGGTTAGAGGCAATTCGGTCTTCGGGGCACAAATATGTCGTGATTGCCCAGAGCGCAGTAGTGTATTGGTGGCCGGCTGACAACGATGCGGAGAAGGTAGCGGAATGCTATGACTATGCCTGCGCGGCATACTTCGTCTCGCAAGCAAACCTGGAGCTGAGTCGTCGGCAATTTGGCAGTCCCCTCCGAAATGCGAAGGTGGTACGAAACCCCTTCAATGTGCGATACGACGCGCGATCACCGTGGCCGGACGACTTCGCGGACGGTCTGGCATTGGCGTTCATCGGGCGGCTGGATGTTATCTCGAAGGGGCAGGATTTACTACTGGAGGTGTTGGGGCTACCGCACTGGCGAGAGCGCAAAGTCCGCTTGTCGCTGATTGGAGCAGGACCGCATGAACGCGGTCTGCGTCGCATTGTGGAACAGCTGGGCTTGACGAATGTGGAATTCGCAGGGCAGCAGAACAATGTTGAAGAGATTTGGAGCAAACACCACGCTCTGGTGCTTCCGTCGAGGTTCGAGGGTATGCCGCTTGTGGTGGTGGAAGCGATGCTTTGCGGGCGTCCGTGCATCGTAACCGATGTGGGTGGAAACAGGGAACTGGTTCGCGACGGCATAAATGGCTTTCTGGCGAAGGCGCCAACCGTGGAACTGCTAGACGAAGCGTTGAACCGCGCCTGGCACAGCCGGGGACGGCTACAGGAAATGGGCTGTACTGCAGCGACGGACGTTCGCCAATGGGTTTCCGCCGATCCTGGAGAAGATTTTGCGCGCGAACTGGCGACGGTGGCCGGTGATAGCAGAGAGATTTGAAACGCAATGAGCGTCGGACTAAGAGAGAATGACCAAATCCTACAAGGTGTCCATCGTAATCCCATGTTTCAATCACGGCGAATTTCTCGCGGAGGCCGTCGCCAGTGTGACTGATATCGGGCGTGACGACGTTGAGTTGATTGTCGTTGACGACGGTTCGACCGACGAACGGACACGCCGGGAAGTGGACAAACTTGTGGCACAGGGAATTAAGGCGATCCGGCAAGAAAATAAGGGACTAGCGGCGGCGCGAAACGCCGGCATCCTTGCTTCCCAGGGTGAATATATTTTCCCCCTGGATGCCGACGACCGCCTGCGGCCTGGCTGGATAGACCGTGGAATTCGAATCCTGGACTCGGATCCGCAAGTTGGTGCTATCTATGGGGATGCGCAGTGCTTCGGAGAGCGCAGCGACCGCTGGCTTGTCGGCCCATTTGCGACGGACCAGTTGCTGCGCTGGAATTATATCCACGCCTCCGCCCTCTACCGGCGTTCTGTTTGGGAACAGAATCGCGGCTACGATGGCACGATGCCGGTCCAAGGATTTGAAGATTGGGATTTCTGGCTCGGCGCCTTGGAACACGGATGGCAATTTGCCTATGTGCCAGAAGTCTTCTTTGACTATCGGATAGCCAAAGAATCGATGATCACTCGTACGCGTGGATTCGAAAAGCAAATCAAGAATTTCATTGCGATAAAGCATGGCCCTCTATATTGCCACGCTTGGCTGGAACTCGTTAATCAGCAGGAATCTTTGGAATGGGCTTTTCGCAATTTTGGTAGATTGCTCCGGAGCTGGTTCATTGCTCAGATAGACGTGATGCGAGATACTGCTCGCGTAAGATTATGGCATCCCGTTCTGAACGCCACACGTCCGGTTCGGCATGCTCTCGGGTTACGGAGGAAGATGTCAGGCCACCATTGAAGAATTGAGTTAAGAATTTACGCGGTGAGCCAGAAAACTTTCGAGAGTCTGCGCGATAAATGGCTCGTGGTTATAGGTGAGCAGCATTACGCTGAGCTTCATGGACTCCCTTCTGTGGCTGGCTCGAAACTAAACATCATATCGTAAATTCCGTGGAGCTTCGGCTCCGATTCCGATATGCTTTCTTGGGGATACTGCGGGACATTCGTGGCCTTGAGCCAATGGCAGGGCTGGATAGGTCTATGCCGAAAACCGAAGTCAATCTAGCGGCGTCATTGAGGAATTTTATTCCCTATGTCAACTATTTCAGTCAGGGACAATGACAAAAGTAATCGCGATAAGCGATTGGTGGCGATTGTGACGCCCCTCTACCGGTTCCCCCTTACGCCGGATGAAGAAATCTCGATCCGGCACTTGCGGCAGCATCTGGGGCGGTTTGACCGGTACATCATCGGGCCTAAAACGCTGCCCCCTGAATTTATTGATTTCCAATTCAAACGATTTCCGAAGCGATTTTTTGAGAGCATCCAGAGTTACTGCAAGTTGCTCGTCACGAAGGAATTCTACCGCGCGTTCTCCAACTACGAATACATTCTGATTTATCAAACCGACTGCCTGGTGTTTTCGGGCAACTTGGAGGAATGGTGCCTCACCGGATGGGATTATGTCGGAGCTCCATGGTTCAAGGACTTCAGTTCGGATCCGGCTGGCGGCATGTGGGCTGTCGGTAACGGAGGATTATCGCTGCGCAAAGTGTCTGCAGCATTGGCCGTATTGACTTCGACTAAATGGCGTATGCATGATCCAAAAGAGCTCGGGTCGAGGAGCCAGCGTTTCGGCTCAATACCGCAACTCAGACGTCTTCTCGTTTGGTTGAGAGCTTTTTGTTTTCAGTGTGGTTATCACAACAACTTGCGCTGGTTGATGCGGGAATTCCAAGAGCGCCCATATAACGAGGACTGTTTCTGGGCGTTCCAAGCGCATAAGGTGGTACCAGACTTCATGATCCCAACACCACAACAAGCCTTGGCTTTCTCCTTTGAAGTGGCACCACGCTTTTGCTTTCAGCAAAATTCCGGGCGGCTTCCGTTTGGGTGCCACGCATGGCCAAAATATGACCGTGAATTCTGGGAGCCATATCTGTTGACCGGATAGTGAGGCATGGTGTGATGATGGAACTACCGATAGCCGCAGACGATTCTAAATTCTGACCCTGGAGAAGAAAGGCGCAACGATCGTTATTCGCGATGATTACATTCTTCACTACGGCCAAGCCCTTCCGCGGACATTCCGCCATCATCCAGCGCAATGCACTGAATAGCTGGAAGCTTCTTCACCCGGATGTTGAAGTCATTTTGTTTGGCAACGACGAGGGCACGAGCGAGGTCAGCCGCGAATTCGGTCTTCGCCATGAACCCGGTGTCGCGCGGAATGGCGCAGGGCTTCCCTACATGAATGCCATGTTTGATAGAGCTCATGAGATCTCCTCCCATGAAACGCTTTGCTATGCCAACTGCGACATCATCTTGACTTCTGATTTCCCCGAAGCCTTCAGACGCGTCCACACCGCCGCAAGTGATTTTCTGATGATTGGACGTCGTTGGGACATAGAGGTCACTCAGCCGCTCAATTTTTTGAATCCGCGATGGCAACAGGAAATTCGTGATTTCACTTTAAAAACGAACGACCGGAGAGATGGCTGGTGGATTGATTACTTTCTCTTCGGCCGGGGAATATTCTACAAAAAAATTCCGGAATTCGTGGTGGGGCGGCCTCGCTGGGACAGCTGGCTCGTCTGGAAAGCGCTCAGTTCGGGAGCCCGCGTTATCGATGCCTCCGCCGCAGTGCTGGCAATCCATCAGAATCACGGCTATGGGGCCCATCCAAAAGGACGAGATGGTGTCTGGGCCGACGAATCTTCCCTTCGTAACATCGCGCTTTCGGGCGGCACGTCACATCTATGCAATATTGACGACGCAATCGACCGTCTGACGGCCGGCGGAATCAAGTCAAATAGGGCACGCCACTGGTACGCGATAAAGCGCAACTTGGACTCCATCATGCGAGCGCTAACCTTCGACGTCTGGTTGCCAGTTTGGCACTTTTGGCTTGGCATTACCCGGCCTATACGCGCCCGTCTTGGGCTGAAATCGAAATTGCCGCGTCCGTCAGCTAAAAAGGACTCACGTCCGGCGAGGACACTGACTTGAACCTGTCATTTGTTGGCATCCGCATCGACACCTTCAAAAACGGCCACTTTATGGGGATAACTCATGCTATTTGCTAACAATGCTTCTGTCCGGAATTCGTTCCTGGTTGAAGCGATTCAGCCATGAGGATTTTGCATGTGAGCACGCACGATGTGTGGGGCGGCGCCGCGATTGCTGCTCATCGACTCCACTCGGAACTACTTGCGATCGGTGAAGAATCTACTATGTTTGTGCTTGACCGCCACGCAGCGGGCCGGGGCGTTCTCACGTTCGTTCCCCCTCGGGACTTTAAAAGCCGTCTGATCCGCACGGTGCGCCGCAAATCGCTGGCCCGAGAGTTGGGTCGCCATGCGAAGTCACTCCCTGCTGACGGAGAATTGTTTAGCGACGACCGCAGCCAACATGGCCAAGCCCCGCTTCGCCAAATGCCGCTTTGCGATATTCTCCATCTACACTTGATCTCAGGATTTCTGGACTGCCGGTCGTTATTTGAGTGGATCCCACGCCACATGCCGGTTGTTTGGACGCTTCACGATATGAATCCATTTACCGGGGGATGCCATTTCGATGCTGGCTGCAGGAAGTACCGCGACGATTGCGGCTCGTGTCCAAAGCTCGGCTCTTCGGAGGAAAAAGATTTGTCCCGCCAAGTCTGGCAACGCAGACAAATCGCCTATGGCGGGATGTCGTCTAACCAATTGCAATTGGTGGCTCCATGCCGTTGGGTGGCCGAAGAGGTCCAGCACAGTTCCCTGCTTGGGGGGTTTCCGGTGACCGTAATACCGTATAGTGTGGACGTGGAAGCCTTTGCGCCGAGGGACAGGGCGTTTGCGAGGAATGCCCTTGGCATCCCGCAGGAGGCCAGGGTGCTGGTTTTCGCAGCACTCAACGTCAGCGAGCGACGAAAGGGATTTTCTCTGTTGGTCGAAGCCTTAACCGGCCTTCGGGAAGACCCGAATTTGTTCCTGCTAGTTGTCGGCGGACACGCTGCGGTGGAGCAGATCGGAATACCTTGTCGTCCTTTGGGATACGTCTCGAGCGAACGGCTTCTCTCGATTGTATTCAGCGCGGCCGATCTCTGCGTGGTTCCCACTCTGCAGGAAACGGGGCCGTTGATCGTAATTGAATCGCTCGCGTGTGGAACTCCTGTAGTTGGCTTTCCCGCAGGTGATATGCCAGAAATGGTGCGCGCCGGCGATACAGGGCTGCTGGTTCCTTCAGGAGATTCGGCGGCACTTCGTGAGGGGATTCGGACCATGCTTTCCCGTCCCGACAGACTTGCAGAAATGAGAATTAAGTGCCGTCATGTCGCGGTTGGAGAATATTCTCTAGAAATTATGGCTAGGCGCCACATTAGTCTGTACGAAATGATGTTGGAAAGAAACTAAAGTTAGTTTGGGGAATTTGGGCGCTACCATGGAGGCAACCATAACGGTACGCGTGAAGAAGCGGTTCGAGAAGGAGAGGCAAAGTGAAGCCCTGGACTATCCTAGTTACGGGAAGTAGTGGCCTAATTGGCTCTGAAGCCGTCGAGTACTTCGACCGTCAAGGTCACAAAATAATCGGTGTGGACAACAACATGCGCCGCGTGTTCTTCGGTCCTCCAGGGGATACACTGTGGAATCTCGAGCGGCTCAAGAGTGCTACGCACCAATTTACTTTCAAGGCGCTCGATATTCGTGACCGCGACATGGTGATGACCATGTTTGGCGAGAATCATTTTGACTTGATAATCCATTGCGCCGCGCAGCCGTCGCATGACAAGGCAGCGGACATCGCCCTCCTGGATTTTGATGTGAACGCCCTTGGCACCGTGAATCTTCTCGAAGCCACGCGCCAGCATTGCCGTGACGCTGCATTTATTTTCATGAGCACCAACAAGGTGTACGGCGACTCGCCCAACGAGAAACCATTACGCGAGAACGAGACGCGCTACGACTATTCTGAGCCGGCCGATTTTGCAGGAATTGACGAAACTTGCCGGATTGACCAATCGATGCACTCCCTCTTCGGCGCTTCCAAAGTTGCAGCGGATATTTACGCGCAGGAGTACGGCCGGTATTTCGGAATGGGGGTGGGAATTTTCCGTGGCGGCTGCCTAACGGGGCCGTCTCATTCAGGTGTCGAGCTCCACGGGTTTCTTTCGTATTTGCTCAAAGTGGCGCTTTCCGGAAAAACGTACACTGTTTTTGGTTACAAAGGCAAACAGGTCCGTGACAACATCCATAGTTTTGATGTTGTGCGCGCGTTCGACGAGTTTGCGCGAAATCCCCGGCCCGGCGAAGTTTACAACCTCGGTGGCGGGCGTGCCAACAGCGTCTCCATCCTGGAGGCTATCTCGCGGATAGAAGCGCTGACAGGCCGCAAGATCAATTGGAAGTACTCGGGAGAGGCGCGTAAAGGTGACCATATCTGTTACATCTCAAACATGGCAAAACTGAAGCGTCACTATCCCGGATGGAGCATGACGCGGAGCCTCGATTCGATCCTGGAAGAGATGTTGGCTGGCGAGCGCGAGCACAAGCAGAAAGTTGGGACGTAAGTGTCGTGTAGGAACGTGAGGATGGGTCGCAACTCTTGTGGTCAGCGACGCTGAATCATCGGCAACTCGGCTGGAGGGTATCGAATGATTTGGATCGCAAGACTCGTGAGTAGAAATAAAGCGCGGGACGAAAGACGTTTGTCTTCCGCCGCCCAACGCCAGCACGACAAAAGATTTTACAACCGTGTATAAAATGAGTGTCTACATTCCGGCGTATAACTCGGCGGAGTTTCTTTCTCGCGCGATCGATGGCCTTCTAGGACAATCACTTCCTGCAAATGAAATTCTGGTAATTGACGATGGCTCACGTGATGCGACTGCAGAAATAGCGGCTCGTTATCCCGGCGTGACATTGGTGCGCCATCCCCACAACAGGGGCCTCGGCGCTGCACGCAACACGGGTTTCAGTACGGCTCGCAATGAGCTTGTCGCATCGCTCGATGCGGACTGCGTTCCCGATCCTGGCTGGCTCGCGGGCCTGGTGCGGCATTTTGACGATCCCAAAGTCGCGGGAGTTGGCGGACGCCTTATCGAAGGCAACCAGAAGACTGTGGCCGACCGGTGGCGCTGCGTGCACATGCCGCAAGAGTGGGGCGATCAACCATTGCACAATCCCAGATTTCTTTTCGGCTGCAACAATATGTTTCGCAAGTCAGCCGTGCGTGAAGCGGGAGGGTATGACGAATCCATGCGCACTAACGGCGAAGATACGGACATTTCCAGGCGCTTGCGCGAAAAGGGCTGGGACTTGTTGTACGACCCGGAGCCACTTGTGGTTCACCTGAGACACGATACAGCGCGTTCGATCCTAGACACCTATTGGCGATGGTGGCGATTTGGCGTTCGTGCCTATGCGAATGGAGTGCGTTTGCGCTCCGTCCTTGGCCATGCTCTATTCGTTCACTTCCGGCATACCTTTCTCGATTTGGTGCGAAGTGACCTGAATGCCCGGCGCTTTGATTTGCTGAGACTCGACCTTGCGGCGTTAGCTTATTTCCCGTACCGCGACTTCCGTCTGTGGCTTGCGGCGGATCCCAAATCCGCATCGCAGCGAATTTCTTCGGAGGTATGACACTTTGAAGGTTCTGATCACCGGCGGCTGCGGATTTCTGGGCGCGCAACTCGCACTATACCTTTGCGAGCGGGGTCATGAAATAGTGGCCATGGACAATCTCGTGCGCCGAGGCAGCGAATCCAACATCGGGCCATTGCAAAAGCACGGCGTCACCTTCGTCCATGGCGATGTTCGGTGCTCTGAGGATTTTGTCAGCCTACCGTTGGGGATCGAGTTGATTTGTGACGCCAGCGCCCAGCCGTCGGTCGTCTCCGGCTATACCAATCCGATGTTCGACTTGACGAACAATACAATTGGAGTGATCCGCGTTCTTGAGTACGCGCGGGAACACCGGTGCCCGCTAATCTTCTGCAGCACGAACCGCATCTATAGCTCTGACCGAATCAACGCGCTGCCGCGGCGCGAGAGCGCGACCCGTTTGGAGTGGGACTCCGCTGCCTGGAAAAATCTTCCGGCAGAGAGCCACCCATCGGGCTTCGACCCGGAATTCGGTGTCTCCGAAGAGTTTAGCCTTGACGGTGCCGGTCGCAGTATCTACGGTGTCAGCAAGTTGATGGCCGACGTGGTGTGTCAGGAATACGCGGACGCCTTCGACATCCCTGTGATTGTCAACCGCCTCGGCGTGATCTCTGGAGCGGGACAGTTTGGCAAGGTCGATCAAGGATGGGTCGTGTGGTGGGCGGTTGCATGCTGGTTTGGCCTGCCTTTGAAATATATCGGGTGGTGCGGCAAGCAGGTGCGAGATATTTTGTTCGTGGAGGATGTGTGCCGGCTGGTGGACCTAGAGATCAGGCAGATTGGCAGCATGCGCAGCGGTGTGTTTAACGCCGGTGGTGGCGTTGCGAACTCAATTTCCCTCATTGAGGCCACGCGGTTCCTTGAGAATAGATTAGGCCGTGCAATGTCAATCTCGCACATGGGGACTCCGCGCAAGGCAGATACCGTGATCTACATTACGGACAATCGGAAGGTTGAACGTGTGCTCGGTTGGAAACCACAAGTAAGTCTTCCTGAAGGGTTGGATTCCATTCTAGCCTGGATCCGGAATAACGAGGCGGAGTTGAGTGCGAGATATCGCTCAGAGGGCGAGAGCGGCGAACGGGTCTTTCTATGAAAGGAAACGCCATCCCGCATGTGAGCGTATTAATCGACACCTACAACCACGAGCGCTTCATCGAGCTCGCCATTACCAGCGTCCTCGAACAGGACATCCCGATGGACAGCGTAGAAATCCTCGTCATTGACGATGGGTCGACCGACCGCACGCCGGAAATCGTTCGCCGGTTCGAGCCGCGCGTGCGTTTGCTGCGAAAACCAAATGGCGGCCAGGCCTCCGCATTTAACGCCGGGATTCCGGAGTGCCGGGGGGAAATTGTCGCATTCCTCGATGGCGACGATTGGTGGGCGCCGCAAAAGCTCCGCCGCGTTGTGGAAGCAATGAAACAGGATCCGGAGGCCGGAATCATCGGAAACGGGATTACGGAGGTCCTTGAAAACGGTGACGAACATTCGGAAGTGCTGCACGAAACGCCTCGATTCCGCATTGATTCTCTCCAAGGCGCGCGGAGTTTTCGGCGGCGCAAAAGCCAATTGGGCACGAGCCGCATGACCGTAAGGACGGAAATCCTGCGCAAGATTCTGCCCGTGCCCGAATCGATCGTTATCGAGGCGGACGAATATATTTTCACTCTGGCCGCGGCGTTCTCCGTGGTTTCGATTTTGGGAGAGCCTTTGACGTTTTATCGCATTCACGGCGGAAACCTGTTCCAGCTGTCTGAATTCAAGAAGGAATCGGTGCTCCGGAAGCAGAAGAGTATAGAAATTCTGGCGCAAGCATTATCCGAACGGCTATCCAAGTTCGGATTGGCGAAAGACGCGGTAAAGGCCGTGGTCGAAACCGTGCAGTTGGAAGCCGACCTACTTCGCCTCCAGGTGAAGGGCGGATTTCCCTGGGAGACGGTCCGCGCGGAGTGGAAATTTTATCGGATTGTCCATCAAGACGGGTCCATGTCTCACATGATTTTCAAGTTGGCAAGCCTGGCCCCGGCGCTCTTTTGTCCGCCGCGCCTGTACTATAATGTCCGAAGGAGATTTGCTGCGAACAGGTTCTATCTCAGGGCAAGAAAGACTTTTTTCCCGGTTCCCGAGCCCCACCATATGAGCCGGTCTCGGAGGGAAGCCTCATGAGTCTGGCCACCGAGTATGACAAGTGGCACGCTAAGGTCTTCGAATCCGACCCCGAGCACGCCGACGAATCAAGCCCGTGGTACCAAATCGTCCTTGAATTCCTTCCTCCTGTCCAAGGAAAGCGAATCCTCGAAATTGCGTGCGGCCGGGGTGGCTTTTCTCGGCTTCTTGGTTCGAGAGATGCCTCGGTTTGCGGCGCCGATTTTTCGGCCTCTGCTGTCGCCATCGCAAAGGAAAGGCTGCTCGGCCACCCGGCACTCGCCGACAGTGTCACCTATGTGCAAGCCGACGCGCAGAACTTGCCTTTTGACGAGAACTCATTCGACATCGTCATTTCCTGCGAAACCATCGAACATGTTCCCGACCCGCGTGCCGCCGTTCGCGAAATGTACCGTGTCTGCAAGCCGGGTGGAACGCTCTACCTCACCACACCGAATTATCTGAACTTCATGGGGCTTTACCTGATGTATGCGGCTGTACGGCATCCCGGACTGAAGTCTTCCCAGCCGCTTGACGAACGGTTCTTTTTCCCGCAGATCCGCCAATTCGTAGCCGGGACGGGGTGGAAAATTATTCGCACGGATGGAACCGTTCATCAATTTCCATTCATTCCCGGTCGTGAACCGGTTCAATTTCCAAAGTTGGAATTGAATCGCACGATTCGCCGGTTTCTCAGTCCATTCGCTTACCACTACTTCGTCATGGCGCGAAAGGGAAGGGCCAGGTAGATGAGGATAGCGATTGCAACGCTGTCTTCGGGTCAGCCTGAAGGTGGAGTAGCAAATGTTGTGCACAACACCGCCAAAGCGCTACGCGGCCGCGGACACGACGTGACCTGCCTGTTTAGTGAAGATGTCCTTCCTTCCTCTGCCGCGATCCCGCGTTTCCATGCCGCCTATTTCTCGTATCAGCTGGCGAAAATTCTGAGCCAGCGAAAAGGCGATTTCGATATCGTCCATATTCATGCTCCCATCGGTTTTATGTATGGTTTCTTGCGAAGATTCAGGCCTGGGGCCGGACTGCCGCCCTACGTGATGATGCTTCACGGGATCGAAGAGCGGCGCATTCACGCGATGAGGCGCGAGGCGAAAAAAGGGCGCGCCTGGTATTTCCGCTGGAAGAACCGAATGTGGGAAAAAATTTATCATTTGCCTCTTTACCGCTGGTCGATTCAAACGGCGGACCAGGCAGTGGTCATCAATTGGGAAACCTGGACGATGCTCCAGCTGAAATACGATCGGGAAATCGGCAAGGTTTGGTACGTTCCAAACGCTGCCGAAAGCCATTTCCTTGTTCAAAGGGAATTCGCCACGGGAGACGCGCCGCGCCTTCTCTTCGTGGGAACCTGGCTGGATCACAAGGGCGTCTACTATCTCCGCGACGGCTTCGAGGAACTCGCAAAACGCATTCCCGGGGTGCGCCTTACCGTTGCAGGCTGTTCTGCCGATGCGGAAACGGTAAGGCAATTTTTCCCGGCATCCGTTCGAGAAAAGTTGGAGATCTTTCCGTTCGTTCCTCGGAGAGAAATGCCTTCCTTTTACGCGCGGCACGACATCTTCGTGTTCCCTTCCTTGTTCGAAGGAATGCCCATCGTGCTGCTGGAGGCCATGGCAGCGGGAATGCCAGTGGTGACCACCGAAACGTGCGGCATGAAGGACGTCGTGGAGGACGAATACAATGGTCTCCTCGTGAAGCCCGGCGACACGGCAGAATTTGTCGCCGCGACCCAAAGGATGATCCATTGCGCTGAACTTCGCGCCCGGCTTGGACGCGCTGCGCAGGAAACAATGAAACGATATACGTGGGAGCGGGTGGCTGCGCAATTGGAAGTCGTTTTTCAACTTGCCGCTCAACCCAAGCGCGAGGAATAGCAAATCAACCGAGCCGTTCCACGACGACGAGGGAGTGAACCTCTTCAACGATTTTCCAGCCCGGAATTCTCCGTCGTCTGAACAGGTCATCAACCAGTTTTACTGGACCGTATTCCGGGCTTGTCCAGCCACCCTCGAAAATCCGCGCGTCATGAAAAATCACGATTCCGCCCGGCACTACAAAACGGTTCCACTCGTTCCAGTCACGGCGAACGCCTTCCTCCGTGTGGTCCCCATCAACAAACAAAAGGTCGATCGGGAGACTCCATTTTTGAACGGCGTCGAAGCTTAAGCTTTCGATCCAGGCGATCTTCCCGCGAGGAAAACTCCCGACTAGCCGGCGCGCCGTTCGCCTTGTGAAATTAAAGATAGAATTTCGGCTGAAATGAAAAGGATCGATCAGATGCAAAGTCCCATTCGTAGCCATGCCCTGCCGCAAAGCAATCGCGGACACTCCTTCCGCCACGCCGATTTCAACGATGCTGGAGCGCCCAGACGCCGATTTTTCGAGCGCCGCATGCTCATCGGATGTGTGTTGTGCGAGAACGGGCCGCATGCCCAGCCATGCGTAGACAGGATGATGCCGTGAGGAGACGAAGGTGCTGCTATAGCCGGATGGGCCCGCCGAGTAGGGCATATTAAGGACAGCGTATTTCAATTCTGGACGCTCCTATATCTAGATTTGTAGGTCTGCCCACGGCATTTTGGCGTTTTTCCGAGGGATTTCATCCCTCCGCGTTGGGATACGCAAGGCTTCCGCTCATATCCCAACAAGGACATATATGAATGCGACGGCCAAGATGCCGCACCCAAACATCCCTGAAGTTAAAGGATAGAACTACAAACTGTCCGGCGCAATTAAATCCAACAAGCTGTGACGATGGATTGCGATTCACATTTCTAATCTCTTCGAATGTGGGGTTTTTGGCTGAAGTACTAGCTCTTATAGAAGACCAGATATTTAAAGCACAGAGATGCGTCTGGTGCTCATCATTTCAGCAAAGCCACTTTAAGACCGCAATCAGAGGCGTTATAGTCTCGGGAAGTTTCTCGCACTTTTTCGATGTTATGGAGTTTTTTGTCGTTATGCTCATTCGGCGATTCGCGCGATCCGCGCTATTCTTTAGGGGTTCTGGGGGCGTGGCACGCGTGGCTTTCCAGTGGTCCAACCTGAAATTGCCGGGAAAAGCTGGCGGCCGTCTCGCTCGAAGTAAGAAGGATGGCAAGGGAAGGCTTCGAACAGGCCCGCTAACCCCTTGTACCGCGCCGTCAAACAGAACGGCTGACAACTAAATTATTTCGCAGATTATGTTGAAGAAAATGATTCGGCGAGATTTGCCCTGGTGGTTGTGGAATCGTCTAAAGCAACTCCAGCGAATGATGGTGTCCGTCCAGCGAAAATGCTTAACGCTGGCCAACCGCAGATTCGCGCCCAGGAATCCCGTTGCCTTTCGGCTTTTGCTTGAGGAGGCCGGTTATCAAGTCGCCCGCGACGAAGATTGCTATTCGTCCTTGCCTTCGGTTGCGCGGTTCAGAACGAACGTTGCGCGGTGGAACCGGCCCAGTGCGCTTCAAGGCTTAGAGTACGATCTGGCCGCAATGAAGTCGGTGCTCGCGGAATTGCTCGCGCGCTACCTGGAAGAGTTTCTAACCTACTCACCTTACGCGGAAGTCCGGCAAATGGGGTTTCGTCCGGGCTACACGGCCGTGGACGCATTGACGCTGTACATGATGATCCGGCATCTCAAACCGCAGCGGAATATTGAGGTTGGTTCCGGCATATCCACATATTCTTGCAGCCTGGCGGGGCAGCGGAACGCGAGCGAGGGACATCCACTCCAGATAACCTGTATCGAGCTTTATCCCTTCGAGAAATTGCCCACCATTCCTGGCATCCAGGTGCTGCCTCAAAAAGTAGAGGATGTTGATATTTCGCTATTTCAGCAATTCCAGGAAAATGATGTTCTGTTCATTGATTTGAGCCATGTCTTGCGCGTCGACGGAGATGTGCCGTTCCTATACCTGGAAGTGCTCCCCGTCCTGAACGTCGGCGTCGTAACGCACATCCACGACATCCCATATCCCTACAATTTTCCCTACCCGCCGGAACTATGGATCTTTGGACAGGAATGGCCGATGTTTTGGAATGAGCCAATGGTGTTGCAGGCCTTTCTCGCATTTAATAGGAATTTGAAGATCTCCCTGTCGACGCACTTTATTCGCTATTGTGAAGAGGCGTTCCTCAAGCAGAGCATTCCCATTTATGAGTCCATCGCGCAAAATCCGAACACCTTTAGCTCGATCTGGTTGAGACGAATATCGTGAGTATAGACGCTCTGTTAGAGTTCGTGTGAAGGAAAAGGAGTCCGGCAAGCGCAGGGAGGCCCGACGAACGTGGACACAACCGATTTGATGCGGCAGGATTGGGACGAGCGGGCGCGCAAGGATGCGTTCCACTACATCGCGTCTTGGCGCAAGGATTGGACTCCCGAATCGTTTTTCCTATCCGGTGATGATGATTATGCTCGGCTGGTGGCGCCCGTTTTTGATCGGTGGCGATGGGAACCGCAAGGCAAGTCGATGCTGGAACTGGGGTGTGGGGCGGGGCGAATGACGCGAAGTTTCGCGCAGCGGTTTTCACGCGTCTACGCATTCGATATTTCCGCGGAAATGCTGGGCCACGCCAAAGCCCTCTTCCCGGAATCTTCCAATGTCGATTGGATTCAGGGCAATGGAGTTGACCTGTCAGGACTTCGCGATGAAACGGTGGATTTCGCATTCAGCTATATCGTGCTCCAACACATGCCCGATCCTGAGTTTGCGATTCGCTACATTCGCGAAATGCTTCGCGTGCTGAAGCCCGGCGGAATGTTTCTTTTTCAATTCAACTCGGTACCCAAAATGACGATGAACTGGAAGGGCCGTCTGGCGTGGAGAATTGTGGATTTTCCCTGGGCGCTTGGATTTCGGCAAACCAGCCGCGGAGTCGCTTCCTTATTGGGGCTCCCTCCCGATATTGCGGGCAAAAGCTGGCGGGGCGCCTCGCTCGACGTCAAGGTAGTGCGCAAAACCATTGAAGGCGCGGATGCAACGGTGAAAGAAATGACCGGGGAAGATACCCCGATGGCGTGGTGTTGCGGGCTGAAATCGAGGACGAACGCTCAGTGATTACCCTCGGATTTAATTATTCGCAGATGCATGATTCTTCCGCATGTATTGCCCGGGACGGCGAGCTCCTTTTTGCAGTGGCGGAAGAGCGCGTCAGCCGGATCAAACATGATGCGGGCTTTCCGCACAACTCGATTCGCGCTTGCCTCAATTTCGCCGGCGTGCGGCCCGATCAACTCGACGCAGTCTGCGCGGGCTGGCCGGCGCCCCATCGAATGTTAGTGAGCGACGTGAAAAGTTTTGCCAAAGGCCAATTCCCACTCAACTTTGAAAATTTGCTGAATGTGACGCGCTCGTATGTCAGTATGGCCCACCAAAATGGCGGATTTAATCGGTTCACATATCATTTCGGTCCCACCAAGGCGCAGATGCGGTTTGTGGACCACCATCTGGCCCACGCTATCAGCGCGTACTCCTACGGTGGTTTCGACAAAGCCGCCGTCGTCGTGATGGACGGGCGCGGGGCCTGGGAGGCGAGTTCCATCTGGTACGGCCATGACGGCAGGCTCGAGCCTGTGCTCACGATCCCTTGGCCGAATTCACTGGGGCTGTTTTATGCGCAATTCACGCAGTACCTCGGATTCGTTCCCAATAGTGATGAATGGAAGGTCATGGGCCTTGCGCCGTACGGAAATCCCGGAGTGAACCTGAGTGAATTCATCTCGCTAAATCACGAGATCTATCGCGTCAATGCGCCGCTTCTGTTCGAACGCAGCAACGGCACCTCGGCCATCGCCAAGCGGCTTGGTCCCGAGCGGACTCCAGAAAGCGAGATCGACGACAACTTCAAAAACATTGCCTTTGCCGTGCAGGCCGCCTGCGAGGCCGCCATGCTGGCGTTGGTGAAGCTGGCGACACAGAAAACCGGCTGCCGCAACGTGTGCCTCGCCGGAGGCGTGGCGCTAAACTCGAAAGCGAACGGAAATATTCAAGCGTCGGCCGAGGTCGACCATATTTTTGTTCAGCCCGCGGCTTCGGATGATGGCGTGGCGCTCGGCGCCGTGTTTGCGCCTTACCTGGACGGCGGCGGCCGGTTGCCAATGAAGCCGCTTCGCCACGTCTATCTCGGTCCCGAATTTTCAGATGCGGAAATTGAAAAAGCGTTGCGCACCTATAAGCTCCGCGCGGCGAAGCTGAATGATGTCGCCGCAACCACTTCCGAACTTCTCGCCAATGGAAAAATCATCGGGTGGTTCCAGGGACGAATGGAGTTTGGCCCGCGCGCGCTCGGACATCGCTCGATCCTGGCCGATCCGCGCGATCCGCAAATGAACACCAAAGTGAATAACGCGGTCAAGTTCCGCGAATGGTGGCGCCCGTTCGCGCCCTCCATGCTGAAAGAAGTGGCGGGAGAATACCTCGAGCATGCTTGCGATTCCCCGTTCATGATTCTCACGAACCCGGTGCGCCCCGAAAAGCGCGATGTCATTCCTTCGGTCACGCACGTCGATGGAAGCGCGCGTCCGCAAACGGTGGAAGAGGAAATCAGCCCGCTGTATTGGAATCTCATCAACGAGTTCGGCAAGCGCACGGGCGTGCCGGTCCTGATGAATACTTCGTTTAATCTGCGCGGTGAAGCGATCGTGAACACGCCCACCGACGCCATTCGCACGTTCTTCAGTTCCGGCATGGACGCTCTCGTCATCGGTTCCTACCTGGTGGAAAAGTGAGCGTTGAGAAAGCGGTCTTGCTGCTCGGACGGAGGGACGAGCCCACTGACGGCGTGGCGGATTACTGCGAAAAGTTGAGCGAAGCCTGCGTCGCGCGCGGACTTTCCTTCGAGATCGTACCGGTTCACTGGGCTGAAAAAGGATGGCGCGTTGCCCTTGCCGAGTTGCGGAAAGCAGCCGCGGCCTGGCGCGATCGCTGGGTCCTCCTTCAATACACGACGCTGGCGTGGTCGTCCCGCGGATTTCCTCTGCGCGCGCCCCGCGTTCTCGATGTTCTGCGGCAAAGCGGCGCCCGCCCTGGAATTGTTTTTCACGATTTCATGCCGGCGCGGGGTTCGGGCATCGTTGGCCAGGCCCGCGCATATTCCCAGCTGCGCGTATTGCGCCGGCTTTATGCCCGCTCAGACTTGGCTGTCTTCACGATTCCAGTCGACAAGATCGCGTGGCTTCTCCCGCGGCATGACAAGGCAGTATTTATTCCTGTCGGGTCCAACTTTCCTGAACTCGATCGCAACATCAAAAACAATGACGCGCTGCCGTCGAGTGGATCGACGGTTGCCGTTTTTGGATTCACGGGGGGCGCTCAAGGCGTCGAGGAAGTTGGGGACATCACTTATGCGTTAAAGTGCGTTCAGTCCAAGGGTGTCCGCTTGCGCCTGATCGCGATCGGGAGAGGAACAAAAGTATTTGAAGGAGAATTACGCAAAGTGCTGAACGGATCCGGCATCGAATTTTCGATGCTCGGATTAATGCCTGCGGAGGAACTCGTTCAAACACTTGCTGGCGCTCAGGCGCTGCTGTGCGTTCGCGGACATGTTTCCAGCAGGCGTGGCAGCGCGATTGCCGGAATTGTCTGCGGCGTGCCCATCGTCGGCTATCGCGGAGCGGAGACCGGCTTTCCGATTACCGAGGCTGGCGTAAAGTTGGTTGACGTTCGCGATCGTGAAGGACTGGTGCAAGCCCTATACCAGGTTTTGACCGACGAAAAATTGTACCGGGAACTGCGGCAACGCAATGTGACCGCAGCGCAGGAATACTTCTGTTGGAATGCCATTGCGTCCCAGTTTGTGAGCGCCATCTCCGGCCGATAACTTTGTGGATTTTTGTAGCGCCGGCGTCTCGCCGGTACCTCTTTAAAGTGTAGTGGTCGGAAAAATCGTCGGCAGGACGCCGGCGCTACAAAAGCTCCATCGCCACTTGTGTGTAATAGTCCCCCGCCGCCCCCAACGCCTTGCACGAGCGCCCAAAAGCGGAGCAGTAGTCCTGGAAAGCTCGCCACTCATGCAATGGATTGGCGAACTCGTCAAAAATGAGGATCGAGCGGGGCCGCAAGATGGGGTCGAGCGTGGCCAGGGTGTAGAGAGTAGAGGAAAACAGATCTCCGTCATTATGAATAATCAGTCGGGAACGAGGAGTAAAATCCCGCAAAAACGGGCGCAAGGTTTCGTTGAACCAACCTTTCACAAAGCGGATGCGAGGGTCGGAGGTTTGAGGCACCACTCCGCCGACAGACATTGCACCTTTCTTTGACTCCCCGGTAACGCTGACCCAGTCCTCTGGAATTCCTTCAAATGAATCAAAACCAATGAAGCGGCTATCGGCATGAGTATTTAAAGCGCTCCACTTGAAAAGTGAGTCCCCATAACGCACTCCAAACTCGAGATAGTCGATTGGTTCTCCAGCCAGAGCTTTCGACTGCACGTCGGCGTAAAGTTCAAATCTGTGCTTGAAGTACGGAATGGGCTGATTGGCTTTCAACCACTGATGCAGTTGCGTGTTGCCGCCCAGAGCGTTTAGAAACTCTCCTTGGTTTCTGAACATCGCCCAGGCCAGGCGCTTTCTACGCGACTCGCTCATTAGCAGCAAAAGCTTCTTCATCATTCCTCCGTGTCAGATGCAAAGACAGCGCCCATCGTTCCGGCCACGGGCAGATCTTGCTAAATGCCCCATCCTCCGAGATTCAAAGGCCGAGTTTCAATGGACCTACGCATGCAGTTCTATGCGGCCGGCATCAAGTCTCGCTCCACTAGCTGCCCGAACAATTCAACTTGCGCGGGAGAAAGCTCAGATTTCAGGACCGCTCTTACATTCCTGTTCACTCGCGACGCGTCCTTGGATGAAAACAGCACGAGTCCATCCGGGTTCACTTGAACCGCATAGTTTAGCATCAGTGAGGAGATTGTTTCGTCCTTGGAGCAATCCACGGCAAGTTTTTTTGACCAGTTTCCCGCTATTTCACTATGAGCTTTGAGGAAGCCTGAAACCGATTGAAAACCCAGGCTGAGGGATCCAAACGTGATCGTGAGCCGATGCGGCCCGCCTCGGGGAAGTCTTTCCACATTCCGATGGAGGACGCTGTTTTCAAATTGCACGATCGTGCAAAGTTCCGGCTGAAGTTCCAAGACCCGCAAGACGCTTTCAATCCCTGTTCCCAATCCAAAATAGCGAATTTTCCCGGCTTTGACGGCGCCCATCAGGAACGCCACTAACTCATCCGGTGAATTCTCGGAGACCGCATATTCATGCAGCAAGTAAAAATCGATGTAATCGGTGCCCAGTTCGCGAAGACTTGTTTCGAGGTTGGTCTGGGCGTCTTTCACGCTGAAGGCGCCGCCTTTTACCAGCCCTTGTGCCTGGCGATGCAGGAAGCCGCGGGCGGCGGGCACGAACTGCACGAGCCGCCGCCCTGCTTGCATGGCAAAACGCAGAGCATTTGTCCGCCGGGGCGGTTCGATGCCAAACTTCGAAGTAATCGTGACCTCCGAGCGGCGGGATTTCACGAAGGCTCCCAGCCTCCCTTCGGATTCCCCGTATCCATAGGAGCGGGAAACGTCAAAGTGACGCACTCCCGCATCAAACGCTGTCCCGAGCAAGTGAAGCGCTTTCTTCTCGCCAACGCTCGTAAGGGCGCTGCAACCAAATCCAATGACGGGTATCTGGATGGCTATGCCCGGTACGGCGATTGCTCTCATGCCTCTCCCCTTTGCGTGGGCGGGTTGCCTTGTGGCGCCGGTTTTGAACCTGGGCGGCCTCTGACGATCAAGAAGAGATATTCTTCAGCCGATCCGCAATCCGCACGCAGAGCGCCATGATCGTCAACGTAGGATTCGACCGGGAGCACGTTGGGAATACCGCGCTGCTCCCAATAAACAGATTGGCTTTCCCATGCACTCGGCATTGGTCATCCACAACGCCCAGTTGCGGGTTCCCATGCATTCGGGCAGTCCCCATGTTATGCGCGGAGTCATGCGCTTTCTCGACCCACGACGCGGGGTCTTCAAGGAAGGCAACCTGCTTTAGATCAAACGATGCGATCCCCAGACGTTCGAACTCACTGGCCAGAGTCTTTACAAATTCAGATAACGTCCGCCGCTCCAGCTCACCAAGGCGCCAGTCGAGCTTGACTCGGGGCATTCCTAAATGGTCCCGGGCTTCGCTCAACAGGACCCGGCTATTCGGATTCGGCGCCATCTCGCATTGCGTCCCGAAAAGAATCGGCCCCCGCTTCGGAGTCCCGGCTCGTTTTTGCACATGGAGGCGATAGGCCAAGCGGATCATCTCACCTGGATTTGCCAATGTTCTACCAGTCAATCGCCGCAGCTCGGTGACGTTCGAAAAGCTTCTCCCGATCATTGCCCGGTAAAGTTTCTTGAGAGCGGCGATGCCGGAATTCGGGGGTGGGTCGAAAATTACCATGCCGTGAATACTCAGCAACTGCTTTTCCACCTGCATGCGCTGGGTGAGCGTCACCAGGGGGGCATACTTGAGGCCTTTGACGAAGAATGACTCAAAGAGATTCTGAAGATGCCCCCGATTCTTCGTCAATAAGCTGCCGTAATTCATGTGGATGTGTTCCAGGAAGTAGCGGCCCACTAAGTCGTTTTGGTTTCCTACTCCGTTGGGTTCGACGCGGTTCGAAGCCAGCAAAAGGCGCGCGGTTTCAATGCCGCCGCAACAGATCACATAGTGCCGCGCCTTGGCTGATCCTTTTTTCCCAGTCAAAGTTTTGAACTCGACGTTCTCGACCGCCTGTGCATTTTGATTGGTGACAATTGCCGTGGCGTTTGCGTGCAGGAGGACGGAAATATTGGGGGCATTCTTAAGTTCGTCACGATAGGTCTTTCCGAAATCAGGTTTCGGGCTCCATCGAGAACACTCCATGTAGATCTGATTCGGATCGAAAGCGGGCGGCCCAATTCTAAACGAGGCGCAAAGCTCCCGATACGGGATATGGGCGTCGATCTGAAGGACTCGCTCCGCGCGCTCGTAATAGGGATCCAGCGTTTCGCGGGAAATCGGCCAACCGCTATGCGGAACCCAGCTGCGTTCTTTGAACTGAAAATCCTCGAAACGCAGGGCCTGCCCTCCCCATAACGTTGTTGTCCCGCCTAAAACTCGAACGCGCCCGTCATGAATACTGGCGTGAGGCAATCCAACCACTTCGCTCTCGAATAGCTTCTGGGAATCCTCCTCGGGATTGAACCCACCTCCTTCCAGAATCACAACTTTCTGGCGAGTTCCAAGGAATTCTTTTGCGATCGTTATGCCAGCCGCTCCAGCGCCGATGATGCAGACATCAGCCGTGACGCAAGTACCGTCATTGAATTCGTTGAAATCTTGAATCACCTAGCCAGAACCTCCGCGCACGGTCTTCAGGCAGCGGGCAGTATACACTGGGCTGGATTGCCTCCGGCAAGGTTCGCCATTCGTGCCCATTCTTTTCGATCGGCCAACGCTGTCCAACTGCAAGGACAATCCAACCAGATAACGTTGGAACTCTTGACTCGTTCAGGATAAAGTTACGATGAAAATACAGAATCCGTACGCCGATCGAATCGTGCGGTAGGGAACGAATGCGAGCCAAGGAGCTGCGCCCGGGGATGAATCAGGAATCGGTGGAATGGCTGAGATGCATTGGGTGCGGCGAGCCCCTCCGTGCGGAATCCGCTTCTCCTGCTCAAAATAATGGAAATATCACCGAGGGAAAGGTGATTTGCACGTCTTGCGGACGTGTATTTCCGATCGTGCGCTCGATTGCGAGGTTTGTTCCAAGCGAGGGATACGCCCACAGTTTTGGATACCAGTGGAACTACTTCGATAAGACGCAACTCGACAGCCACATGGGCAACGACTTGAGCCGTGAGCGCTTTTTCGCCACGACGCAATGGCCGCAAAAAATGGACGGGCAGGTGATTCTCGAGGCAGGCTGCGGCATGGGCCGCTTCACTCAGATTGCGCTCGAAACCGGCGCGGAACTATTTTCTTTTGACTTGAGCAACGCCGTGGAAGCCAATTTTCGCAATAACGGCGATTGCGGCCGCGTGCACATCGTGCAGGCCAGCATTTACGAAATTCCCTTGCGGAAGGAATCGTTCGACAAAGTGTTTTGCATGGGAGTCCTGCAACACTGTCCCGACGTGCGCGCCGCCTTTATGAGCCTGGTGCCCTTCCTGCGGCCGGGCGGTGAGATCGTGATCGACGTCTATCAGAAGCATAGGGGACTGTTTCCTCCTCTGAAATATTGGGCGCGTCCCTTTCTCACCTGGATGGGCCCCAAAGGCGTTCATAAATTTCTCTCGCTGGTGATTCCCCCGGCGTTTTTCTTGAAAAAGGCACTCTACAAGGTCCCGATCGTGGGAAAACCGATTGGCAATCTGATTCCCATCGGCCCGGTATCGCATGCGCCAAGATTGATTTTTACTGACAAAGAGCTGGTTCAGGTGAAAATCCTGAGCGCCCTCGACATGTTCTCTCCCGTGCACGATCATCCGCAGACACTCGATATCGTGCGCCAGTGGTTTTCTGACGCGGGTCTCGTGAATGTCCACATCGGAACGGGCTTCAATGGGATTAACGCAAGAGGAAGAAAACCATGAATGCGCCGGAAGATATCGCTGCCGAAAAGTGTTTGCGTTTCTCCGAACTGCGTTCCGGCGCCCTGGCGCGGGGGTTCATCGAAGCTGCGAATGCCGCGGACGTCGCTGCCGGGCGGCGGCAGCGAATTCTCATCCTGGCGTCTCACGTGATTCAGTATTCGTCTCCACTTTTCCGCCGTATGGCGCAGGATCCGCGTCTCGATCTCCAAATCGCATACTGCACCCTGCAAGGTGCGAAACCCGAGATCGACCCGGAATTCGGCGTGGAAGTTGCCTGGGACACATCCGTATTGGAGGGCTATCCATGGGTCCACTTGCCGAATCGCTCACCCGTTCCAGGGTTGGGGCGCTTCTTCGGCTTGTTCAATCCCGGGGTGTGGAGGCTGATCCGCACGAGTCACTTTGACGCCGCCATTCTCCCCGGCTATTTTTATTTCACTGCCTGGATCGCCATCGCCGCGGCAAAATGGAATGGCACTCCTATCCTCTTCATAACGGATTCGCACAGTTTGCGAAGCTGGAGAGCGCAATCGCCCTGGAAGCTTCGATTCAAAAAGTGGCTAGTGCGGCGGATTTTTTCTCTAGGGAGCGCGATCCTGGTTTCGTCCTCGGGAGGTGTGGAGTATTTGAAGTCCCTCGGCTTTTCGAGCGACCGCATCTTCCTCGTCCCTACAGCCGTTGACAATGATTGGTGGACCGGCCAAGCGTCGAAAGTGGACCGCCACGTGGCGCGCGCCGCATGGAAAATTCCGGCCGAAGGGTTGGTCGCGCTCTTCTGCGCCAAGCTTCAACGCTGGAAGAGTCCCATGGATCTGCTGGAAGCTTTTGCACTGGCGAATGTCTCGAATTCTTATCTCGTCTTTGCCGGCGATGGGCCGGAACGAAGCCATCTCGAACGGAAGGCAACGGAGCTAGACCTTGCGGACCGCGTCCGGTTTCTTGGCTTTCTGAACCAGTCGCAACTCCCGTCCGCCTATTGCGCCGCGGACTTATTCGTCCTGCCATCGTTGTTCGAACCCTTTGGATTGGTCGTCAACGAGGCCATGCTTTGTGGTTTGCCCGTGGCGGTCAGCGACCGCGTAGGCGCGAAATTCGATCTGGTGCGCCCGGACGAAAACGGATATGTGTTTCCTGCCGGGGATGTAGAGGCATTGGCCGCGATCCTCAGGCGGATTCTGCCGGATCAGGAAAAGAGGGCGCGCATGAGCGCTGCGGCGCGTCGCCGCATGGAAACATGGTCGCCCCAGGAGTACGTAGATAGCTTCGTGCGTGCGGTTAAGGTGGTAGCAAAAGATAGAGCTTCCACTTGAATTCCGCCAGCGCGCACCATTTAATTGAAAGCTTAAGAAGCCTCTCTCGGCATCCTAACGGCCCCGTTTCGCAATGTCGCCTTGTCCGTCGGCTTCACACGAATGGGCATGTACAATCGTCCTGTGCGCCGACAGCAATCATCCTGTAAGTGTCCCTCAACAGAGGCCGGAGTCAACAATATGTACGATGCTTCTAATGTCGCGGCGTCTTCACGCATTGAACATAGAGCGAGATTGGGATCGCGGGATTCTGGTAATCGAGAAGTTGCAGGGGCCAAGTGAGAAGAAACAAAGGCAGTGCGAATTTGGCACCCTTTCGGCTCAACACGGGCTGAATGACATTCGTCAACTTCACTAAAAGGGGTGAACCAAACCCAGCACTTTTGACGATCTGGAATCCTACTGGTTCAAGGAGCGCCCGGTAGCTCTCTAGAGTGTATCCATCGCGGACGTGCCATCCCACCGATTCGTCAGTACAAACTCGCCCCTTATTGCCGGGATGCTCCGAGTACGGGCAACAGAGGTGCAACACCCCTTCTTCGCGAAGCATGTCGTAAAAGTGTTGAACCACTAGTTTGTCCCTTGTAATGTGTTCCAATGTTTCCGAGCAGATGATTTGATCAAATGTCTGTTTGATCTTAGGCAAATCGTAAAGATTGCAGACCTCAAACTTTAACCGATCAGGATCAGTTCCCAGAAAAGAAAAATACTCGTTATCTTTTTTCACCTGCCCCGGCTCTATGGTCACACCCAGCACTCGATTCCCCCGCCGGTATGCCGCGTAGGATAGCGCCCCATTGCCACACCCTGCATCCAATGTGTCAATGGCTCCTTTCCTAAAATATCTGGAAAGGAATCGATATCGACATCGTGTGTGGAGATCAAGGCCGGGGAAAAGTATCTCCTTTCCCCAAAAGAGAATTCGATCTCGCATCGGCAGCAAACTCATTCCCGGTCTTCGCCTCGCAGTACCTATACCCCTCCCGTCGCAAGTTCATACCCGCTTTTTGACACTACAGCGATTCTGAGATTCTACATCGTGACCATAGATTTTTCGATTTTCTAGTCCGTCTGATTTCCAAGGTATTTTCCCCTATCAGCCCCAGTCTGCCGGAATCGGAACAAGATTAAAATGTCCCAGCCGGACACTTAAATCTTCATCCTCACTGAATGTGAGAGGATTGTGCATCAATGTGAGTTTGCCCGTTGCAGTACGCGAATCGCGCAAGCATAATCAACGGGGGGGCCGATCACCGCAGGCAGAATATGCAGCTTACCACCGCAGGATCACTATGTGGCAATCGGCAGATCAGAGCTGCAGTCATGGGCCTGATCGTTGTAGGCGTTATTTGGGAATTGGCTACATGGATTGTTAAAGGCTCAGACAAGAATTTGATCATGTTCGGGTTGAGCCTAGTTATGGTTGCGGTGGTTGTTCTTATTCTGAATGATTGGCGCAGTGGCGTTCTTATATTCTTACTTTGGCTCCTCTTTGAGGATCTCGCGCGCAAGTATCTTGGCAACAGCATGACAGTATATTTTGCCAAGGACCTCCTTGTTGCAATTGCCTATCTTTCTTTCTATCTCGCGAAACGCCGGCGGGCAGTTGACATCTGCAAGTTTCCTTTCCTCGTTCCGCTCGGGATTTTTTTTGCGCTTGCATTCGTCGAGGTCTTCAATGTGTTCTCCCCGAGCATATTGTATGGTTTGCTTGGCTTAAAACTCTATTTCTACTACGCCCCGCTGATGTTTCTCGGCTACGGGATGCTGAAGCAGCCGGAAGACTTGGATCGTCTTCTCAAAGTGAGTTTGATTGCGGGGATCGCGATCTCAGGTTTGGGGATTGCCCAGTCCGTGCTGGGAGTGAACTTCCTTACGCCTGACGATACTGCGGCTGAACTCTATGCATTATCTCATGTATTAAGGTACTCACCAGTAACTCACAAGGAAATATTCGCAACGAGTTCCGTTTTCGTCAGCGCAGGACGCTTCTCCTACTACTTGATCATGCTTTGGATTTTGGCGATGGGCGCCCAAGGGTACCTTCTGCTCAGACGGAAGCCAGGGGCCAAGTATGGCTTTTGGGGGATAGGAGTCGTTACCGTCGCTGTCATGATCACTGGGACTCGCACGCCATTCGTTTTCGTGATTGGCAGCGCCTTTGTGATGACAGCCGCGTTTCTCTGGGGCGCCCCCTGGCGGTGGGGGCAGGGACATCGCATGGTGACGGCCCTTCGCCGGGGTTTCCTGATCGGTGGACTTGGCTTGATTCTCATGGTCGAAGTGTTTCCCACTGTCATAGGAGGGAATTGGTCTTTCTTTACCGAAACGCTCTCGTTGAATGGCGAAGGTTCCGAGCTCGTCAACCGAACCTGGGATTACCCCGTGCAAAATCTTATAGGCGCCATTGATGAGGGGGAAGTGCTCACTGGACACGGCACCGGCCTATCTTCCTTGGGAATGCAATATGTCTCCAGTTTCTTGAACCAGCCCCCGCCGGTGTTTAATGTGGAAAGCGGTTACGGGTCCCTCATCGTGGAAATGGGCGTTTTTGGTCCTATTCTTTGGTTTTCTTGGGTTTCGGTGTTGCTCTGGCAGGGATGGAAAATCGTTCGGAATCTTCGGGAAAGCGTCTTTTTTCCAGTGGGTTTTGCAATTTGGTGGTATGCGGTGCTGGATCTGGTCCTGCTCATGTACTTCGGATTGCAGGCCTATCAGAATTTCGTGAATAATGCATACCTCTGGCTGCTTATCGGGGTATTGTATCGCCTCCCTAAGCTCTCACAAATACCACAGCCCGTCCCTATTCCCAGACACCTGCGCGAAGTGCCCCGCTGGCGACTCGCGCTGGTTGGAAAATAGACTTCGTGTGCGGCATTGCAGGGATTGCGACGCCTCACCCTGACGAGTTGTTGCGCCCGGCCGCGGACCGCATGGCCGCCTCCATGAAGCACCGCGGTCCTGACAGCCAGAGTGTCCAAGAATTCGCATCGTGTGTCCTGGCGAACGCGCGGCTCTCCATCATCGACTTGAGCGATCGCGGGCGCATGCCCATGTCCAGCCCGGATGGCCAGACCTGGATCACCTACAACGGCGAAACCTATAACGCCCACGAATTGCGCGCCGAACTCGAACAGCGCGGCCATTTTTTCCGCACCACGTCGGACACGGAGGTTGTCCTTCATCTCTACCTGGAATTTGGCGAGCGTTTCATCGAAAAACTTCGCGGCATGTTTGCGTTCGCAATCTGGGACGCTCGCGAGAGAAAACTAGTTCTCGGACGCGACCGCCTGGGCATCAAACCTCTTTACTTGCATGAAGCCGGCGGCCGGCTCGTATTTGCTTCCGAACTCAAAACGCTCCTCGCCTCCGGCCTCGTGCCCCGTCAGCTTGACCCCGCTGGTCTACGCGCGTTTCTTCAACTTGGGCATATCCCTCCGCCGTGGTCCGCCATTCGCGGAGTGACTCCGCTCGCGCCCGGCAACATTGGAGTTTGGAAGGACGGCGAGTGGCGAACGGAGTCATACTGGTCGCTTTCTCCCCATGCTTCGCAGCCCTTCTCGAAGGATCATCTTGCCGCGGAACTTTCGGAAGTTCTGCTCGAGGCGATGCGAAACCATCTCGTCTCGGACGTTCCCGTGTTGATTTTTTTGAGTGGCGGCACGGATTCGGCGTGCCTTGGCGCGCTGGCGCGTGCCGCCGGTGCAAAGAATCTCTCGGCGATGACCGTCGGATTCGGCGAGGCCGAATTCGACGAAAGCGAACTGACCCGTCGAACGGCGGAAGCGCTCGGCATCCCGCTCGAGGTCGTGACCCTCGAGGCGCGCCGCGTGGAAGCCGACCTCGACCACGCCGTGTGGGCTCTGGACGAGCCTTCCGTGGATGGATTGAATTCCTATTGGATTTCGAAACTCGGAGCGGAAGCCGGATTTAAAGTCGCGCTGTCGGGGCAAGGAGGGGATGAACTGTTCGGCGGGTACGATTCGCTCGTTTGGTTCGAGCGGTTCAACACGGTTGCGCGTTGGGCCAGGTCGTTCCCTGCGGTCCCATTCGGCCGGCTGCTCGACCAGAACGCTTTTCCGTTTCGCTGGAGGAAACTTTCCTACTTGATTGGCGCCGACGATCCGTTCGTGGCCGCGCAGCTTGCCGTGAAGGTGCTTTTCCTGGACCGGGATGTCGCCGAGTTAATTTCCCCCTCCTTTTCCCGCAACGGCCACCACGCGGAAGCGAGGGACCATTTGACGTACTGGTCCAAGCAGGTCGAGAACGAAGATCTCCGCGAGCGCCTCGCCTTCATGGACATTCACACGCACCTGGAGCCGCGCCTGCTCCGCGACTTGGATGCCATGAGCATGGCTCACAGCATCGAAGTCCGCCCGGTGTTTCTCGATCACCGCGTAGTGGAGTTTCTGCTTCCGGTTCCGTCGAGCATTCGCATGCAGCAGAAGCGGCTTCTGCTGGATGCCGCGAAGGTTTACCTTCCTCCCGCTCTTCTGGCGGATTTGGCGTCCCGGCGGAAACGCACCTTCACGTTTCCTTTTCAGCGTTGGCTATCGCATGACTTGCGTAAAGTGTTGAAGGAAGCGTTTGCGCCTGACCGGCTTCGCCGGACCGGCATCCTTGAGCCTGCAACCGTAAATCGTCTCTGGGACCGTTATGAGCGCTCGGAGAGCGCCGTGGGCTGGTCGCGCGTCTGGAATCTTTTTGTTCTCCAGCGCTGGTGTGAACTCATGCAGGTCAGCCCGTAGGGAGAACTGCCAACGAATGCCAAATGTCCGGATTGCGATTGTTTCTCCCTTCATCGATAAACGCCACGGAACCGAGCGGCGCATCGCCGAATGGATCACACGGCTGCCCCAGGATTACGAAATTCACATTTATAGCCAGCGCGTCGAAGATGTGGACCTCAACCGCATGCGATGGCACCGGATTCCACAAATCCCCGGGCCTTACCTTTTGAATTTTCTCTGGTGGCTTGCCGCCAATCACATGTGGCGCTGGTGGGATGCGCATGTCCGTGGGGTTCGGCCCGATCTGGTTTATACGGCGGGAACAAATTGCTGGGACGCGGATCTGATTTCCATTCACATCGTGTTTGCCGAATTTGTTCGCATGTCGGAACATGAATTGCGGTTCCGGAGCAGTCCATTTCGTTTCTGGCCCCGGCTGATTCACCGGTGGCTTTACTATCGGCTGATAATTTTTCTCGAACGCCGCATGTACAGTAATCCAAAAGTCAGTTTGATTCTGATCGCGAAAAAAACGGCGGATGATTTGAAGCGTCACTACGGCATCAGTGGCCCCTTGCCGGTCGTCTACATCGGCCTCGACCACAAGATTTTCAATCGGGAATTAAGGCTTCACAACCGGCCCGAAGTCCGCAGGGAACTCGGCTTCGGAGAAGATACGTTTGTTCTTGTGCTCGTCGGCAACGATTGGAAAAAGAAAGGCCTGGTGGCGTTGATTGAAGCTGTCGCGCGACTGAAGGATTTGTCGTTGGTCCTCGTCGTTGCGGGCCAGGACGATTCGTCGCCATTCCAAACTAGGATTCGAGAACTGGGACTCGAAGGAAAAGTGAAGTTCTGCCCGTCTCGCGCGGACGTTCAATGGTATTACGGTGCTGCCGACGTGTACGTTGGCCCTTCTCTCGAGGACACGTTTGCGCAGCCTCCCGCCGAAGCAATGGCCTGCAGCTTGCCCGTGATCACCACCGCGACCAACGGAACATCCGAAATCATGACCGACGGCATGGATGGATTGATTTTGCAGGATCCAAACGATGTTGCCGGCCTCGCCGAACGAATTCGATGGCTCTACGTGCATCCTGGAGAGAGGGAGAGCATCGCCAGGAAGGCGGCCGTGACCGCCGGCGAATATACGTGGGACCGCAATGGCGTCGAGATGCGCGCTATTTTTGCAAGTGCGCTAAATCGCAGAAGTAGTAGAAGAAGCTCTTCGCCCGTGCAAGAAAACGTAAAGTAGAAAACTATCCCTGACTGAAGGCATAAAGAATTCTTCCGACGCCGTGAGGCGGACGGCACAGTCTTGCGCGCGGCTGGATGCGCTGATAGACTCCGCCAATCTGAGAAAAATGGCGCGCTGGATGGGACTCTCCTTCGCAGCTGTCTGTGATCCAAACTGACAGCTCGCTTGATGGCATCCTGGAAATATCCGGGAGACGTGAAGGGAGGGCACCGACAATGCAGCGACTTGGAAGATTTGCCGCGTCCATGATTGTAGTTTTCTGTATGGCCACGCTTGCTCATGGCGCGGACGTGCCGGGCACGGTCAGGGGCCCCGATGGCGCGCCGTTCGAGGGCGTGTTTGTGCAAGCGAGAAACACAAATACCAGGATTAGGTCAGCGTCTTGTCCCGCAGAGGCGGGCAGTACCGGATACCGAACTTGCCTGCCGGTGAGTATGAACTGCGAATCCGCGCCGTGGGCTAGCAGGCTCAGCCGCGTACTGGGGTCAACCTGAAGGCCGATCAATCCGTCTCATTCGAATTTGTCCTGCGGAAGGGGAAAATCCATTGGACCGATCTCTCGCTCTATCAGGCCGATCAGCTGTTGCCGGCGGGAAAAGGCAAGGGAGCGCTGTTTACGCCGCAACCCGGACAGCCCACCGCTACCTGTGCTGCATGCCACAGGATTCAGACTCGGATCGCTTCCACGGTTCGCTACGAAGCTGGCTGGCGAGATCGGGTCGAATACATGCGGACCACCATGCGGGTGAGAATCACTGATCAGGAAGCAGCCGACATAGCGTCATATCTGAATCGTGTATTTGGAGAGGATTCGATCCTCCCGAATTCGCCAGCGGATGTGCCCGGGTACGACAAAGTGGTGCAGTCGTTCGGCGACGACCCAATGAATATTGTCTACGTCGAATACGAAGTTGGAGGGAAGTTTCCCTGGAGTGCGGTTCCCGATAAAAAAGGAAACGTATGGATACCCTATAACGGCCCCGTGAATAAAATAGTGAGGCTGGACCCGAAGACCGGCAAGCTCGAAGACTTCCCGGTATCCAGTCCCGATGTTCTGCAAATTCATTCGGCGGTCCCTGCACCGGATGGCACCGTGTGGTTTTCCGAGCAATTCAAAAACAAGATTGGGAGGCTTGATCCCAGGACGAAACAGGTCACGGAGTATGAGTCTCCCTCGGTGGGAACCACGCACACGATTCGAGTCGATTCAAAAGGAATGATGTGGAGCACGGGAAACCCCCTCAATCGGTTTGACCCCGAAACAAATAAATTCACTGCGTTCCATGCGGACGACGGTTCCTTTTATGGGATAACGATTGATAAGGACGATAACGTCTGGGCAGGCGGGCTCCGCGATAATGGAAAACTTTACAGAGTGAACAGTAAGGGAGAACAAAAGAGCTGGGCTCTGCCGACCAAGGGCGAGCCGCGACGAATTCAAGTTGCTTTCGACGGCAGCGTATGGTTTGGGGAGTATTCTGCAGGGAAAGTCGCCCGCTTCGATCCCAAGACCGAAACGTTTAAGGAATACCAGTTGCCCGGCGCACGGCCGAGCCCGTACGCCCTTGGAATCGATAGGAACGGCAAGATTTGGTACGCATCGTACTACATGGATGAGCTGGGATGCCTCGACCCAAAAACCGGAAACGTGCTCGAGTATCCTCACCCGCATTCGGAAAACACGCTCCGCGAATTCTTCTCGGATGACCAGGGACGCTTATGGTACGGTAGCCCCTCAAACGACAGGGTCGGATACTTCTATCTGGGGGATAAATGACGGCACGAAAGCGGATTCGCGGTATGTGTCCAGCAAAAGAAATGGAATCGAGTCCGACAAGGGGAAACAGTGGTATGAAAAATGTTGGGGTGCTGATTCTGTGTGTTGCGACCTGTATGCCACTGCCACTTCTAGCTCAGGAAAAAAGCCAAACGAGCAGTGGTAATGCCGCGTAGGAAAAAGAACTCTTTGCGCTCGAGCTGAAATGGATGAAGGCCGAATTTGACAAGAAGATGACTGGCTCTGAAAGCATGGGAGAACTGTGGACAGATGATTTCTTCGACGTCTTGCCCGGTGGGCGCGTGGTCAATAAACAGGAAATGATGGACCTGATGACCAAGACCGATCGCCAGCCGGGCACAGGCGCTTTCCCGGATCACTTCAAATTGATGGCGGTTTACGGAAATGTGGCACTGGCAACCGACCACACTGTGATTGAGGGAGTGGATGCGAATGGCAAAATCGTCGTCGTTAGAGAAATGGGAGTGCTCCGCATGTTTGTAAAGGAAAAAGGAAAATGGAGAGTTGCGGGGGCGGGATTTGTTCCGATCGTCTCTCAATAGGATAATCAGCGGGCTTGGCGCGCTCTCGCTACAGCAAGAAATTGCAGGTCTTCCGTTTTGAAGTTCGCGGGGGTTCGAGTATCGTTCCTTTCGGGCGGAAACTCACAATGAATTGGATTCGCGTTCCGCTTGTATTAGTTCTGATGGCCGTTTCCTCCTTGGCTTTCGCCTAGGATTCCATGAAGAAAGGCGACAAGGGTTGGACAGACTTGGAAAAGCACCTTGCGGACATAAACGACCAGTGGGTATGCGCCTACAAATATCACAAGAACCACGCTCTGGGTTGCGTCGACTTTAAGAATAGTATTTGGCTCGATAGATTCTTCGAGATCAGCCGCCAAGGGGAAGTTACCGACAAGCAGGAAATGGTGAAGAGACAGACCGCGACCGCCACGGCTCATCCGGTTTCCCCCGGCGATGCGGGACCCAATCCGCAGAATTCCAAATTAATGGCAGTCTACGGCAACGTTTCGCTCGCCACGGATCACACGGTTTTCAAAGCCGCTGACGCCATCGGCAAGATTGTAGTGACGGACGAGGCGACGGTTCTTCGCATGTTTGTGAAGCTGGACGGGAAGTGGAGGCCTGCGGGCGCTGCAATAGTCCCGGTAAAGTAGCAGTTCGGTGGCACGATATCACGCGACAGATTTCTTTAGATCTTCCTCCAACGATGTTTGCGGGCGATACCCGAGCAGCTTTCCGGCTTTTGAAATGCCGGTGCGGTTACAGTTCCGCATCCCAAGTCACCGCACTCAGAGCACACGAACAAGGAGCACCTGCCATTTGGCAGATACGCTTTCTCATGCCAGCGCAAACGACGAACAGCTTTTGCAGTTTCTTCCGCGCTGTATTCAGCACAAAAAATCGACACTTGTTCGCGCTTTTTCTCTTCTGCTTCCCAGAGGGATTGGCCATCAATGACGAGATCAAGAAAGTGCCTCTCCGATTTGAATGTGCAATCGGTGTTCTCCACTCCTCCACGAACGAGGGGCTTGAGTTCAAAAAGGGAAGCCATCTTGATTGGCCGAATCGGCGCTCTCAGTATAATCCCTAACCAGATGGCACTCGGGAGGCGAGATTATCCGAAAGTGGGGTTGCGGGGCCACATTCCGATAAGCAGGACTTCTCGGGACTTGGGCTGCTTCTTGCAGTGATTCTCGTTAGAGAACCGATCTGTACGACATTACTCAATCAGAACCTAAACAGGGCTGTGTTCCGTTTGAATCTGCGCTCGCCAATGAAATGAGCCTCGTAAACTGCTACAAAGTAGACTACCAGCAAGTGTTGCATCGACCCATTGAGACCACCCCGTTTCTCGGGAACTGGAGGCCTTAAATCAGAATTCGTGGTGCGTGTCCCAAGTGCGTGCGTCCGAAGCTATCTTCTCAAAAGCGATGCATCGAGTATCGCGGGTGAATCCCATGCTCAGGTCCGTATGAAGGAATTCAGACTTGACGACTCGTCGCAATGTGCGGTTTGATCGGACCGCGAGTTCCAGCATTTGCCTGGTCTTGGAGGCTCGCCACAAGGTGATGTCTTCGGAGACGCCGATTACACGATAGGCGCGATTTCGAGCAATATATCGGCAAACGGCGTGCACCCCCTGAAAAGAACAGTCGTCAATTGCTACGATACCTCCGACGCGCAGTAGGAGGTCTAAAAAAAAGAAATCCACAAGTGTGTAATCGAATGTATGCCAGCCGTCGATATAAGCAAAATCGAGCTGTGTTCCTACTGCAAGCATTTGCGGAAAGGCGACGTAAGATAGCTCTTCCCGGAACTCCAGAAGATCACCGAATCCGGCTCGGCGCACGTTTTCGACCCCGATCCCCGAAAATGCCGTGTTTTGGTAGAAGTCGATGGCGATGTGCCGCCCGCCGCCGTTTTCGCGCAGCCCTTCACAGATGGACAGTGCCGAGAGCCCAAAGGCGAGACCCACTTCCGTCGTCGCCCGGGCCTTGGTTCGAACTACAATGCTTTTCAGAAATTCAACAACATGTTCAGGCGTTTCATCCCTGATGGGTAGGGTCGCAGATCCATCGACGGTGGTGACGCGGCGGCTTCGAAAAATCTCTTTGGCCAAAGGCACCATATTGTTAAAAAATCTCAACAAAACTTTGCTATACGACTATGGCACGACTTTGAGCTGCAAAATGGGCCATTCGTAATTTTGAACTTGCTATCTTTCTCGCACATCCTATGCGAAACAGCGGCCCCTGCGAGGTCGCGACGTTCCACAGATCATTTATTTCCGTTTGACGAACACCGCGCTTGCCGCTACGCAGCCTGGCATTCCCAGAAAGCCATCCTACTTTACCCGAACGTTTCGGAGAAGAGATTTGAAAAAGGAACTAATCAGCAGCGCCTCCCGTGGCCTCGGCGACGGTATCGCCAACAGGAACGGTAACGTTCAGCTCTGGAGCCACTATACTCGACACGGTCACCCTGGGAGGTGGCAGGGCAAGTCGGGCGACCACGGCACTACCTCGAGGCACAAACACGATCACGGCAACTTACAACGGGACGGTCACCATCATTGGCAGTTCGGGGTTCATTGCCCAGCATGTGAATTGAGGCAAGGAATGAGGGGGAGAATAGGTTCAAGGTAGTCCTAGGACGTCCCTATAGATGCTGATTCCATAGAAGATGCCGCGAACATTCATGCGGTAACCGACGATCTTAGGATTATCGATGGGCCTTTTGATGGCACGATGCGCAGAGGGCGATCAGATTCTCGGCCGTGTGATTTCGCTACTCTGATCTGGCCCACTTTGCGCTTTTGATTTGGCCCACCCTGTACATGAAGGAACGGCCTAACCTGTCGGCGGTATCGACGGGGGGCTGATGGACAGGAGACGCAAAGTGGAACT
>Ga0210409_10000834_pt1 | contig 44411 bp, 38 predicted proteins | sample IncBWH17MmetaG_FD_161649 | JGI IMG/M metagenome (GOLD analysis project Ga0210409, IMG submission 161649) | Forest soil microbial communities from Barre Woods Harvard Forest LTER site, Petersham, Massachusetts, United States - Inc-BW-H-17-M | ecosystem: Environmental > Terrestrial > Soil >... | reverse complement strand
ACAGCCTCTCGCTGGCTCAGCTCCTTCACCGCTTTGCTAAGGGTTGGGGACAAAACGAAGGAGCGAATCGCTCCACAAAATGTTTGCTTGCGCGGCCGGCAGTGCTCCGCGGGCCACCGAAGCGGCGGGATTTCGCCTGCAAGTTGCTTCCGCCAGTAAGCCACTTGCTTTTCAAGTTCCTCTCCTTCAAGCCACTGCCTTTGCCAACTGGCGTAGTCTCCAAATTGTATGGCTGGACTGGAGAGCGGAGACGGATGCGCCGAAGTATAGCTGCTGTAAAGAGCGGCCAATTCAGACGGGAAAACTTGATAAACCGAGACCCCGTCCACGATGCTCAGGTGCGCAATGAGATACAGCCGGTGTTCGGAAGGCCTAAGTGTCACCAATCTCGCTTGTAACAAGGGACCATTTGTTAAGTCGAAGGGTCGCCGAACCGCTTCGCCAATGGCGTGCTGGATTTCCATCTCCTGCCTGGCTGCGGGCAACCCACACAGGTCGATCAGAGGCAACCGAAGTTCGGTCGGCGCAGGGTGGACGATCTGCACCATCCGGCCGTTCCTGTTTTCATAGCTCGTCCGCCAGATCTCGTGTCGCCGAATGATTTCCGCAAGACTTCGCTCCAACACACGCACATCGAGGGGGCCTGACATTCGAAGAGTTATGCATTCGTTATAGAGCGGCGGAATGTCCGGCGCGCTCCTTTCGCGAAGAAGCAGCTGTTCCTGAGATAGCGAAAGCGGGGCCGGTTCAGCAGAGCGCCTGGGATCGATCCCGCGCGCGGCCAGGATCGCTGGCGTTCTATCCCCGTGAACATAGCTCTGCAGCAGCTTGCGTTTGGCTTCGGATAGGGTGCTTCCCGTTGCCATGAAATTAACTCCCCTCTTGGCTTAGCGGAGCTGAGTGATTGCCGGCATCGCCGAAACGAAGCGGCAAGCTGGTCAAACCGCGCAAGCCGAGGTTGGAGCGCCAGACCAATCGCCCGGCCTCGAGGGACCAATGAGGCAGCCGGCGCAGCATCAGCTCAAAGGCAACCTGACCTTCGATGCGCGCCAGCGCTGCGCCAAAGCAGAAGTGTGCCGCCCACCCGAAGGCAAGATGCCGGTTGTCAGCGCGTGTGATATCTAAACGGTCGGGATCGGCAAATCTCTCTGGATCTCGATTCCCGGCAGCCATCACAGCAATTACTGCCTGGCGCTTCCCAATCCGCCTCCCGCCGAGAATAGTGTCTTCTGGAGCCAACCGGGCAGTATGCTGACTGGGACTTTCGTAGCGCAGCAACTCTTCTACGGCCGATGGGATCAGCGAAAGATTGCAGCGGAGTTTTTCGAGTTGCTCGGGATTCCGCAGCAGGGCGAGCACGCCATTTCCGATCAGGTTGGTCGTGGTCTCTTGGCCCCCCACCATGGTCACAATGCAGTTTGCGATTACTTCCTCATCGCTCAGCCGGTCGCCCTGAATTTCCGCATTCATCAACGAGCTTACAAGACCTTCACGAGGATGGAGACGCTGCTCGCGCATGGCGGAACGGAAGTAATCAGCCATTTCCAGAACGCTTGCACGAATTCGGGACGCGTGTTCTGGATTGTGCTGGAAATTGCCGAGCATCTCAGCGAAATCTTGAGACCAAGCCTTCAATTGTTGGTAATCGTCCACCGGTACACCCAGCATCTCGGCGGTTACGATGCAGGGCAAAGGCTCTGCCAGATCGGCAATCACGTCCATGTGACCTTTAGCCTGGACTTTGTCGAGCAAACGATTGGTGATTTCGCGGATATGCCAACGCAGGACTTCGACCCGCTGAGGCGTAAACGCCTGCGATGCCAGGCCACGCAACCGAGCATGCGCGGGAGGGTCCAGGAAAAGCATCTGCTTGACCATGATTTCTGCAATGGGGTTCAGCGAGGCCAAGCCCATCGCAGCGAGCTGCTCCGGTGTCGGGGTGCGCTGAGCGGAGTAGTGGTGAAGCACCGTCACCACATCCTTGTACCGCGTGACCACCCACGCGTGCAGAAACGGATCCCAATGCACAGGATCCTCGCTCCTCAGTTGATGAAAAAGAGGATAGGGATCGGCGAGGACCTCGGGATCAAGCAGCTGATAGAGGCTCAGCGTGCGGCCCGACGGGCTTGCGTCAAAGGCTGTTTGAGTGTGCGGGCTCATTCCGGATGTCGATCGGCGATTGCTGGTGCCGCTCCGTTCGCAAGGAGCTGGGCCTCGTCCTCGCTCATGGCTTGCAGCTTGTCGAGGATGAGCTTTTCGATGTGTTCTGACAGCTTCGAAATCGTCGGGAGGTCGAAGAGGCTGCGCAGGCTGAGCTCAACCCCAAACGTATCGCGTATTCTTGCGATCAGCTGCGTGCCGAGCAGGGAGTGCCCGCCGAGCAGAAAGAAGTTGTCTTCGACGCTGACTCGATCCAGGTCGAGCAACGATGCCAGCGTAGGCGCTAGTCTTTCCTCAATGGGTGTTCGAGGTGCGATGAAGCTGCCATCGTGCAGAGTGTTTTCGGCGTTTGGCGCTGGGAGTGTGGCCCGGTCCACCTTACCACTCGGATTCAAAGGCAAGTCGTGTAGCTTCACGAATGTCGCCGGAATCATGTACGCTGGCAATCGAGCGGCAATGAAATTGCGCAGTTCCGTGTGTGTTGGCTGTGCCTTCCCCGCCGGCACGAAATATGCAACGAGGCGCTTGTCGCCCGGTTCCACTTCTCGGGCCACTACAGTGCTTGCTTGTACGGCTGGGTGTTCGTCGAGCACCTTGACTATTTCCGCCGGTTCGATCCGAAAGCCGCGAATCTTGATTTGCTCATCAACTCGACCCAGAAACGCGATCTGACCGTCTGGCAGATACCGGCCTAAGTCGCCTGTCCGGAACAAACGCGCACCTGGTTCGGAACCGAAGCCGTTCGGAACAAATCTTTCCGCCGTTAAGTCAGGGCGGTTGCGATAACCGCGTGCGAGACCTGCGCCCCCAATGTAAATTTCGCCAGGTTCCCCAATCGGAGCCTTTTGCATATCTTCATTCAAGATATGGACCCGCACATTGTCAATCGGGCTGCCAATCGACGGCAGCCGGTCCGCATGCTCATTGGGTAGAACAGTTCCTGACGTGGTCACCACCGTGCACTCTGTGGGACCATAATTATTCACCAACTGGAACGGCAGCTTTCGCGGCGGATAATGGTGAAGGGTGTCCGCTCCGGTGAGCATCACGCGCAAGCTGGTTTTCGTGGGCCATTCTAGGGTCATCAGCCGCTCCGCCAGGGGAGTCGCAACGAAGCAAATGGTGATCTCCTGCGAGATAAGCCAGTCGCGAACTGCTTCCGGATCATTCACGGTAACGCCATCAGGCAGATGTACGCTCGCTCCTCTGCTAAGATAAGGCCAGAGTTCCCACACAGCCGCGTCAAACCCCAAAGCCGATAGATGACTTGCTCTGTCGTTGGGAGTGATCCCGAAAGTCCGGTGATGCCAACGGACAAGATTGAGCAGACCGCCGCGCGTGATTTCAACGCCCTTGGGCTGGCCGGTTGAGCCAGAAGTGTAGATGACATAGGCAAGATGGTTTGCTTTGGCTTGGACGGCAACCGGCTTGGGAATTTGATCAAGCGCTAGCTGTCCTTCTGGACTTAACGCCACAACATATTCCGGGCGCAGCGGCAGCGCGTCAACCATATACTGCCCGGTCACGAGGATCGGAGCCTGCGCATCCTTCCACAGGAACCTCAAGCGGTCTGTGGGATAGCTCGGATCCAAGGGGAGGTAGGCACCGCCCGCTTTGAGAATGGCCAGCGCCCCCACAATCATCGCTAGGGAACGATCTAGATACAGCCCGACCACGACGTCAGGACCAACTCCCAGCGAACGCAGGACGTGTGCGACTCGATCGGCCCGACGATCAAGCTCTTGATAGCTCAACGATCGTCTCCCATGCGTGAGCGCGGTCGCCCTCGGGGTAGCAGCGGCCTGAGCGCTCACGAGCTCTGGGACACCTAGTTGTGGAAGCGAGTCCAGCCGCTGGGAGATCACTGTGCTCGTGCTTTGCAGCTTCGCGCGGCTAAACGATGATTGCTGTTCAAGTGAGTTTGCGGCGGTGTCACACATACGATATCCCTCCCTCGAAGATCCACGGCGTCTCATGATCGATTAGGTGGAGCAGTGAGCCAAGATCCCGGTGTTTGATGCATGCCTACCTTACCGCGACTGTGGATCACACAACTGAAAACCAATTTGGCATAGGAGTGACAATGAACTGCACAGACCTGTCCTCGCGGAAGGTCAGGGCCAAAGGGCGCTAAAAACTTGCCGTGGAAACAGGATTGTGCGGGAACCCAGGTAAGCTCAACGTCCTTGAAGTCGATATAGCGTCGGCAAAGGGGATAGAATGCCTTGTAAAGAGCCTCCTTGGCCGAAAAAATCATGGTGAGGCGCTCTTGCAAGTTGCCACCACGAACCCAGTCAAGTTCCGTATTGCTGCAGACCAGCTCAGTGATATCTGTTCCTTTCATCCTTTCCGTCGTTTCTAAATCCACTCCGACGGTAAACAGGTTTGGACCTTTAATCGCGACGGCAACGCTCCAGGGATAACAGTGGGAAATCGAGCCCACGATTCCCTCAGGCCAAAGAGGCTCGCCCTTTTGGCCGCGCAGTACCGGAAAAGCGTTCGCTAAGCCGATCTGCTTCAAGGCAACGTGGGCTGCGGCTCTCCCTGTGACGAATTCGATCTGTTTTCTTCTGCAAGCTCGAGGTGACAGAATTTCCAGCTCTTCGCGATGGAGAATGTAGTTCGAGTGATCCTCCGCAGACACGATACCTAGGCCGACGTGTTTGCTTAGACGTCGAGAGCTGTCCGCAACCGCCATCGTCCGAATCAGCGTCGACTCCACCACGCTCTTCAGTTCCGTAGGGTCAGCATGTTCCGCTCGACCAGGCGGGGCGCACCGGGATGGCTGCTGCCCGAGTTCTGAGGGGAATCTACTGGACAGGGCTTCTGTGATGCCAATTGGCATTAATTTAGGAATTAGGTGATGCATTCCTGGTTGTGTTCAAGATGGAAGCTGCGCTGTATCTGGCTAGGAAGCTGGGAAAATTTGCACGGCCACGGGAGAACGGCCGTTTTATGGCGGCGATCAGATCAAAAACAGACTGCAATTCCAGCACTAGTTCCCATAGATCTAAGTAAGCATTCTTGCGAAGTAGGTGTCTTCTGTTTACCCCCCGTTCGGGCAGATTCTCTCCGCCAAAATCAGTCAGAACATGTGGATAAGAAGACGCCGCCAACTGCATCGCTTCTGAAGAGACGTTGCATCGATCACCGAATGGGAAAGCAAAAAACCTGACAGGCTGCTCAAGACGATGTTCCATCAGATTCTTGGATCCAACGATCTCTTCCTCAAGTTTCTTTCGATCGGTGGAACCGCAGTCAAAGTGCGTTTGGGTGTGGCTGCCAAACTCACCCCCGCTGCGGCTCCAGTAACGGATTTGATCCCAAGTCAGGGGGAAGAAACGCCTGATTCCTTTGACCAAATCGTGCTGGAATTCCTGGTGCTTTTCGACATGTTGCGTTGGAACAAACAACGCGACCGGGATTCCTGTCTCCTCCGCCACCGCTCGGAGACTCACAAAGTTGTCTCCATAGCCATCGTCGAAGGTTAGGGCAACGCAAGGCATTTCCGCTGCACCTGAATGGAGTAGTTCAATGCTCTCGGAAAGACTCACAATTCGATAATGTCTCTGCAAGAAGCGCACCTGACGCCAGAAAGTCTCTGTAGAGACGCCCATTCGGTGGACGCGATCAGCAACCAGGTGATGCGCAAGAATGACCACGGGGTAACGGCCGCGCCACGCACGGTACCAATTCCGCGCAACGATCGAGGGCCAGCCGAGCAACAATGTCTCGATGCATAATTTCCAAACGGCGCGGCATCCCTGGCGGACGGGGCCCCCTTGCGCGTTTTTGACCGAAGCAAATTCGACCTGATTCAGATAGGGAGACAAAATCCTGTGTATCCAATCCTTTATTTCTTTGGATAGGTTTGTCGTATCGTCGCGTTGCAGGTTCTTCGCGGTTTGAACAAGTAAATCGTCTGTGATCAGATCTGCCTTTAATGTCAATGCCAGCAAGCCATCGTAAGGCTGCAGCGGAACTGTTAGAGAAGCGATAGCAGCCGGCGTCTGTGCACCTCTCGGGATGTGTTCCACTCTGATATGAAGCCCTTTGGTCTCTGACACTTCGCTTTGTGACGCTCGTACAGTACCGCGTCGTGGAATCGATAAGATCTCCCGGTTTAGCGAAGGCTCTCCTAGCACAATGACTAGATCGACGTTTCGTTTACGGAAGAACTCTAAGACTTTCGTGTCCAGGGCATCAGGCGCCAGCAGGAATGACCTTCCCACTCGGGTGCATTCTTCCGCTAGCGTTTCTACTGTAAATTTCTTTCCATCGCGTCGCGGCGGACAGCCGTTGATGCACCAGAATGCCCAATGCATCAGCCTTTCTGCTAGAGAACAAAGCCAAATCTGAGCTTTCGAAAGTAACCGTGACGAAGAAAACGCCAGGGGTGTGCCGCCATTAACGATAAGTTGCTGAGCGATAGGGAGCCGCTCGGCAGGTTGTTGGACGACCCCGCAGATTTCAGCGCCTGGTACTTCCCGAATAATTCGATTGGCCATCCTCCACGCTCGAGAAGGACGCACACTGGACAAGACAAGAATTCGGAAAGGGCTCATTTCACTTGGTTTGTGAATCTCACTCTTCTTGAAACCGAACCGCTCGTAGATCTTTTGCGTGCCACTTGCACCGACATTTCTCGGGCTGGCTCCTCTATGGCCTAGCTGAACGGGATCGTCACTGTTTACGCGGCCGACTTAAGGCGTCTGGCCAACATCGGTGCGACATGTTTGGCGCCATACATGAAGCGCATGATCGGGCCGAAGACCGGCGCGGTCGCCACGCCTACGATGAACAAGCCCTGCACGGAAGTCTCAAAGTGCGAGCCGAGCGCCGGAATCCCGGCGTTTTCTCGCGCGATCGATTGACGCAGTCCGGCATCGAGGTAGTCGAACTTTTCTATATCCACCTTGAAACCTGTGCCGGCGATGATGTGATCGGTCACGAATTCTATTTGGCCCTGAGGGCCACGAGCGGCGACCCGTACGTTGCCGTTCTCTGCTGTTGCAGTTTCCACAACGCAATTCAGATGCAACCCAATCCGGCGATCCACTCTGTCGCGAAGCCACCATGCGCCGCTAGGACCATAGGCGCGCTCAACGAAACGGTGTCGTTTATCGGCAGGGAAATACCAGCGAAACACTCGAGGCAGCTCGGAGGTTGCCCAGGATTTCCAGCCCGCTCCAATTCCAGCGTCAGGAGCGAGGATTCTTGCCAATAGAGACCGCTGTCTTGACGTTGAATTCCATTCGACTCGGCTGCCTCGCACAAGTATCCGTACTCGAGCTCCTGCTTCATGCAGGAGGGCCGCGGTTTCGAGCGTCGATTGTCCCGCTCCGATGATCGTCACATCGCGCCCTGCAAAAGCCTTCACGTCTCCGATGCCTGTGGTATGGAGAAGCAAGGGCTCCGGAAGGTGGCTCAGCTGTGGCGGAATTGCGCGAAAAGGCATGTGTCCCGTCGCCAGTATGACGCGCCGGCTAGTGAAGCTCGTACCGTCAACCAGTTCCACGGAAAAGCTGTTCGTGTCGCGGCGAATCCGGACGATTCGAACATTCCACGATTCGCCCGCTGCATGCTGGCGAAACCATTCCGCGTACTCCAGAAAAGATGCAAGGCTGAGCGGATGGCCCACGGGCTGGTATGGCAGGCCCTTTTCTAAGCAATAACGCTTCAAAGTGAACCGGCGATTTGGATCCCACAGGTTCGAGGCGAATCGTTCGGACTTCAGGATCATGCCCTCCGGCATGTAACGTCGCCAGCTTTCCATCGGCAACCCGAACATTTGAAAAGGTATTTGTGCAGCGCGCAGATGCGCGGCAATGGAAAGCCCGTAAGGTCCTGCTCCTACAATGGTTGTGTCCAGATCGGCCATGTGCCTCCGCGTCCTGCCTCAGTGTCGCGATGGAAAGAATCGTTCCGCACGACGCAAGATCCGCGCCGCAAAACGCTCCACGGCGTAGTGATGGAAAGCCGGCAGTGGATCGGACCACCGAAAAAAACCGTCGATCACACGAGTTCCAGGCAGCAAAGCCCCTGGCGGCACGCGATGCTCGACGCTCGACCTCCAAGCGACTGAGCCAATCGCTCCTGAGTTCATCGCCGTCGGGCAGCCAAGCTCAGCCCAATATGTGATAAGGGGCAAATTGATTCCGCAGAGCGTGGCAATTTCTTCCTGCCAATCCGTCCGGCCCACTGTTGGTTCAATGATGATGAAACGCCCTGTTGCGCTGTCGCGTTTGACTTCGAGGCTGCCCAAACCACGGTATCCAACACGGGCAATAAAATTTAACACCAGCGCCCGCAGTTCATCAGTTGCCTCAGGCGCTGCTACGCAAAGTGCCGTGGTCCCGATTTCGGGCGGGGAACATACTAATTTTCGCCCGGAAAACATTCCAATCAAACGGCTGTCGCGATCGCAGCTAAACAGGCTAAAGAAGATTTGTGAATCCGACCCATGAATCCACTCTTGAACGATCAGTCGTGGCGCTTCCATTAACATTCGTTTGACAGAGGTCCGCGCCTCGGCCAGCGTGTTCGCGCGTACGGCGCGTTCGGCGACGCCGTTGAGCACAAATGTCTTATCCGCGGGCTTGATGATAAGCGGCGGTATGAGGCGCTCCATCAACGCGAGATCAGCCTCAGACTCCAGTGCAACGCCGCGAGGCACCGCAAATCCTTCCCGTTCGGCTAGGTCCTGAAACAGAATCTTGTCAGATAGCGCGCGCACCACCTCACCGGACGGCAAGCTTATGCGGTAGAGTCTCTCGATCTCATCGCCGTGAGCCGAAACCGCATTGACGCATTGATCGGCAGTCAGAATTAGGACTGGGCGATGCCCGAGCCGCATTCCGAGCTCCATCAGGCTATCAATCAGGCTGCGTCCGTCAAGGCTCGGAATGCGAACAAAATTGCAGAACCGGGACCAACCTGCCGCGCAGTATCGCGAAGTTGACACAACGTAAATCGGCATACGGCCGAATGCCAGGCTGCGGACCACTCCCAGAGCGTTGAGTGTCCCGGCTACCACCACAACCGGCACCTCCGGCTGAATGCTAGGCAAGCTGCTCGGGATTCCTCTCGCATGAGTGGCCGCGGCGCGTTTTCGAGGCTCGCAATAGCTTGGGCTCGTGTTGTCTACTACCAGCGCGTCGCGAGACGGGGATCGCTCCGCGGATTCCAGAAAGCCCTGAATCAAGCCTTTGTGCTTCGTGCGTGTGGCAACGGCAAAAGAAGGTCGAGTCGAACGCTGCTCGCTGTCTGTCCCTCGCACCAGCTGTTCACCGTGCCGCAGAGGAGGAACTGGCACCTTTAGGGGTTCAATCGATCGCATGCGTTTCCGATTGAAATGGGCGGAAACAGACATCAATCCAGCCAGAACGGCTGACCATGACTTCTTCTCGATCGAACAAGCTACTTGGCGTGGCTTTCGATTCAATTCGGTATCCTGTGTGGCATGCCTGCTGAAAGGTCGTTCTTCATGTTTACCTCAGCTAGCCTTCGCTCCACACGAAAGAAAGAGTTGGCGAATCTGACTCACTGACGTACCGACAAAATCGACTAGCACATCTTGCGCGCCGGCTTCGACCAGGCTCCGTGCGCGAGGTGGTGTTGCAATTCCCAGACACTTCATGCCGGCGGCTCTTGCTGCTCGAACTCCCGAAACAGAGTCCTCGAAAGCGAGCGAATCGCTTGGTGCGACCCGCAACTTTTCCGCCGCTTTGCAGAAAATGGCGGGATCGGGCTTTCCCTTGGCAACCTCATCTCCGGTCACCACTGCCGCTAAATACTTTCGGAGTCCTACGAAATCCAAAATGTAATGGACTCGTTCGCTGCTGCCAGACGACGCTACGGCCGCGGGCACGCCAGCGCGCTTGAGTTCGTTCAACAGCTCTCCGATACCAGCGACTGTATTTACGCCTTTCACTTCTTCGTTGAAGAACACATCCTTCTTGTGGCTATACGCGTGAATTTCGCGCCCGTCGACGTCTCCAAGAAAATGCCGCAAGATGTCTTCTTTCTTTCTGCCATCGCGAACAAATTCGAGCTCCGCTTCGGTTACCGACTTGCCGACCGACAGAAGAAATTTGTTCCAGGCGCGCATATGCGCTGGATGGCTGTCTACTATTACGCCATCCAGGTCGAAGATGACGCCCTTTAGCATGCGGGCCTCAAACGTTCGCCCTTGCCTGCTGCTAGGATGAAACCTTTCATACCGTGGTTTTACTCATGAAGCTGGGACAATCTGCTCGAACGAAGCTCGCCGGAGCTGCGTAATCCAAGACCGGGAACAAAGGTCCAGCGCATCCCGCATTTCTCGTCGCCGTCGATGAACGGATCATTGGCCACTGCGTGAGCTCCTTGGAAATCAAGTCCAAACGCCACTTCGCGCAGACCTAGCTGCGCCATCGCATCACGGACCTTTTCCTGGTGCCTTTCTTCGCAGAAGATCAAAAGAAAACCACCACCACCTGCTCCAGTGATCTTTCCCCCCAGAGCCCCATTTTGGCGCGCCAGGGCGTACGCTTGATCGATGAGCGGATTCGAAATATGAGAAGAGATTCGCTTTTTGGCTTCCCAGCCCTCGTGCAGAAGAGCACCAAACGTCGATAGGTCGCCTTTCAACAGTGCGGCGCGCAGACGGTCAGCCAGTTCGCGGATCTCACGCAGCGAATCGACCGTGGAGGGGGCTCCGCTTTTGGTCGATTGCTCTTGGTGCTTAAGGAGCTCCCAGGAGTTATGTGCTGCTCCGGTGAAGAACAACATCAAATTGCTTTCGAATTCGCGAAGATGATCAGCTCGTAGCACGATGGGCTCCACATCGGTGCTCCCGTCAGGACGGAAAGTTATGAAATTCAATCCTCCAAAGGCGGCCGCGTATTCGTCCTGTTTCCCCACTGGTTTCCCGAGAATGTTTCGCGCAATGTGGAACGATCGTTCAGCTAGCTCGTACTTGGACAATGACAGATCAAGGTAATTTGCCAATGTCTTTAAGACCCCGACACAAACGCTGGCGGAGGAACCTAATCCACTGCCGGCGATAATCTCCGAAGCCAGGAAGAGGTCAATCGAGAGATCGCATCCCAGCTCTTTTATCACTGCCAGGGGTATTTCCAGCGCGCTGCTTTTGATGTCCATCCGGGAGATATCTCGCCAGTTTTCTACAACACGCAGATCGGAAGAAATGATCTGGATTTTGCCGTCGCTTCTTTTCTGCAGGATCGTGTAGAAGTACTTGTTAATGGACGCATTCAGGACGGCTCCGCCAAACTTTTCGTAATACGCAGGCAGGTCGGTTCCGCCGCCGCCAAAACTAATACGCACTGGGCTACGTACGATCAGCATTCAACACCTTAGGGATGCTAAACATGGGATTGCCCTTCGGTTCCCCTACGCGCACGGCCAAATCTCCCTCAGTCAATCGCGCGACGAGCGTAAATATCGTCTGCAGCAGCAGGGAAAAATCGAGGAATAGAGACCAGTGAAAGATGTACTGGAGGTCAAAGTGAGCTTTTTCCTCAGAAGTATGATTTTCCCGCAGCCCGTTTACTTGTGCGAGCCCCGTCAAACCCGGCGTCACACTCAACCGTTGACGCTGCCACATGGAATAATGTTTGACCCGTTCGGGTGATTCCGGCCGAGGACCCACCAGGCTCATGTCACCTTTCAATACATTCCAGAGCTGCGGTAGCTCAGTCATACTGAACCGCGCTAGAATCCATTCGCATCCTGACAAATCTGGTGCCCAACGATCGACATTCAAGCGGTACATGCAAAATGGGCGTCCATTTTTTCCGCAGCGAAGCTCTTTCCTCAGGACCTTGTCCTTGCGTGAGCGCAGCGCGCCTGCCGAAAGCGCTAGCAAAGGAGCACTGAAGACGAGCAGAAATAGTGCACCTAGGAAGTCGACGACCTTCTTCAGTCTTAGTCCCACGGTCGAGAGGGTCTGTTCCTCCAGGGAGAGCAGGGGAACATCCTCGATTTCCGTCAATTTGGCTTTCGAGAGATAAAGTTCATACCGCTGAGGCACAAGGTGCACTCTCATCCCGGCCTTTCGGCAATGGGAGATGAGTTTCTCGCTTTCCACGCCTGTTGGCAGCGGCTCCACAAGAATAAGTTCCTGCGCCTTTTTTTCTTGCATCAGCCCGAGAATACCAAGAGTCCGTATCGAGATTGTTCCTGCGGGCAGGGTAGCGGCTCGGTTGGAAGGTTCGGTATCGCTGGGGAACAGGACGCCCGTCACTTCCAGCGGCATTTCCGGATGCCTGGAGATTTTGCTCGCCAAGTCGTGGACGAGCTGACCGCTGCCGAGAATAACCACGCGCCGCCTCGACGCGCCGCGAGGCCGTGACGTAACCAGCCACCACGTCAAGCAACGGATGGCGATGAAACCCAATGGCAGCAGCGTTCCGATGTAGACCAACTCCAACCGCGAATCGCCATTGTTCCGGAGGAATGTAAAGACTAACAGCGCGCCGAGGAGGTAGATGACCGCGGTTGTTACTTGAGCAAGGACGCTTGGGAACCATCGTCCACCGCCGAAGCCTTCCAATCTTTGTCTGGAGTAGAGGACGGTCCAAATCGAAGCTATTAGAAGAATCTCCGGCGCATAAAGAGTTCTCGGCAATTCCGCCCTGCCCACGGTGAGGCCGTTTTGCAGTATGTGTGCCGCCGCGGACGCCGCGGCAATCCATAACAGATCAGCAGCTAGAATCGAATACCTCAGCTTCTGGTTCATAGACCCCGATCTCCGATCAAGCGATGGCTTGCTTGGCAAGCATCGATTCGCATTGCGCTTGTTCCCATTCCCAAGCTCCCCCGATGATCTCCTCAAGGTCAGAGTGGCGCGGCTCCCAACCGAACTCTTGCATAAGTTTCGTAGGACTGGCGCACAGAACCGCGGGGTCACCTGGCCGCCTCGAGGCCTGATGCACTCGGATGCTCATCGGGGTCAGCTTCTCCGCCATTTGCCAAACCTCTTTTACCGAATGGCTCTTGCCCGTGCCGATGTTATAGGCGTGGAACCCCGGCAACTCCATTTTCTGCAAGGCAAGCAGGTGTGCCTCGGCGATATCCAGTACGTGCACGTAATCGCGCAAACACGTGCCGTCCGGTGTCGGATAATCCGTTCCGTAGATTTCGAAGTGTTCCCTCCTACCGGAAGCCGTTTGCAACAGCAACGGAATGATGTGCGTTTCTGGGTCGTGTCGTTCGCCCCAGTGTCGCTGCCCTCCGCAGGCATTGAAGTAGCGAAATACAACCACGCTCCAGCCATAGGACGCGGCGTACCATTTCAAAATGTGTTCGAATACAAGTTTGCTTTCGCCATACGCATTGACTGGCTCTTTAACATGCTCTTCAGGAATGGGAGTTACTTTGGGCGATCCGTACACGGCCGCCGTAGAGGAAAAGACGAATTTGCGAATGCCATGCCTCCGAAGAATTTCCAGCATCGCTATTCCGGAAGCGACATTGGCATCGAAAAAAGGCCCAGGATTGATCACGGACTGGGGAATCAGCGCCTTCGCGGCAAAATGAAACACCGCATCGAACTTCTTGTGAGCAAGCAGGCTTTCAAGCGCGCTCCGGTCGCCTATGTCAAATCGGTGCAGGGTCGCACCTTGCGGAACGGCCTCAAGGTGTCCGGTCGACAAATCGTCCACGACGTCGACGGAGAATCCTCTGGACAAAAGCTGGGCACAGCAGACCGAGCCTACGTATCCAGCACCGCCTGTTACCAAGATGCGATCCATTAAAAAGCTCCTTCCCTCTTAAGGGCCTTCACAGGGGTCTCGAAGAGGATTTTCATATCCAAGCTCAAGCTCCAAGTTCCGAGGTAATGGAGGTCCATACGGACCCGCTCCTCGTAAGACACGTTCTGACGGCCGCGGACCTGCCAATAACCTGTCAAGCCAGGCTTTACCGAGAGCAGGAGTTGTTCGTAGGGGCCGTATTTGTGGAGTTCGGCAGCGGTGATCATGCGCGGGCCGACCAGACTCATTTGCCCCCGTAGCACGTTGAAGAGTTGGGGCAGCTCGTCCAAGCTAAGTTTTCTCAGGAAAGCCCCCACTCTGGTGATCCGCGGATCGTCCTTGAGTTTGAAGTTGCGCTCAAACTCAGCCTTTAGAGCAGGACTCGCAGCCAGGATAGAATCCGCGTCCCGCACCATTGTGCGGAACTTGAAAGCGTCAAACTCACCTGTGGTGCCGAGAACGCGCCTTCGGTAAGTGACGGGCCAACCATCGTCAAGAACGACAAGCAGCCCGATGACGATGAAGACAGGTAGCAGCGCAACGATGAGAATCCCGGCACCAAGCAAGTCTATGCACCGCTTGACGAGATACTGCAAGTGCAGGTTCCCCGAGTTGCGGAGATGTTGGGTACCGGAAGGACTTTCAAATGTATGTTCGGAAGTGAGCATAAATTTGTCTTCCCAGACGCCGCGGCGGTGATCGAGCCAAAGAAAATTATTGGGCGGTTGGAAAATCATTCTGCCCGCGGGAACCCACCGCATTTACTGCATGTATGCAGCCAGGTTCTTGAACCCAAGCAGAGTCCCTGCCAGCTTCGTTGATTCGATGACGAACCATAGTAAACAAGGCGTGCGTAATACTGAGCTGGAAGTCCTCGATGATCTGCATGTTGTGTGACGGGATGATGACGCAGATGTCGCAGAGCGCGGGCATCTTGCCCCCATTAAAGCCCGTCAACCCGATGTTGAAAGCATTCGATTCGCGTGCCGCCTGAAGGGCTAGCAAAACATTGGGCGAGCATCCGCTCCCGCTTATCCCAAACGCAATATCCCCGGGTTGAATGAAGTTGCGCAACTGCTCCGCAAACACCTGGTCGTAGGAAAGGTCATTCGCCCAGGCGGTGATGAGCGGGATGTTGTCAGTCAGGGACAGAACTCGGAACCGCTTATGGTGGTTGCCGGGAGCTGTGGTTCCCTTGCCGAGGTCGCACGCAAAGTGCGAAGCCAAAGCGGCGCTTCCGCCGTTTCCAAACAAAAAGACCCGTCGCTCTTGCTGGTATGCTCGATAGAGTGCATCGGCAACTTGTTCAATCCGTGCGTAAGGGAGTTCCGCCACCACGCGGCTGTAGTTCTCAAAATAGCTGTGAGAGTCAGCGATTTCCGGGCGGCGTGTTATCGTGAGGACCGGCTTCGGGTTTAGCATATGGCGTATCTCCTTCTGAGCAGTGGGTCGTCGAGGCTCAGCTCTCTTTTCTTATTTTGCAAATGCGAAAACCTGGGTCGAAGGCTACCGGCGGGACACATCTCTGCATCTGCAGCAGAGCTGCAAGCGGTCCGCCGGGATCGGAGGAACCAACATCACTCAGAACCTCGGTACGCGATTTCACCGACTGTCTGACCCTTTATCCAAGAGCATCTCGGGCCTGCTTTGGCGAAGCGTCGGCTTCCAGGTGAGGGTTTGGCCACCGTTCAGATATCTGGCGAATCCGAGAAGGAGAGCGAGATTCATGGAGCAGAAAGACAAAGGCAAAGAGAACAACTGTGCCGGTTTTCCGTTCTTTTTTAACCGGTATCCCAGGCCGGCGGCCAGGTAAAAAGCAGACTGCGCTGCGAGTAAAACAGCATATTCAGGCTGGGTGGCCAGCAAAATACTGCAGAAGAATGCAACTAGTAGGAGGACCGGCACGAACCAGCGCAGGACTCTATGTGAGAAGAAGCAGAATGTAACTAAGCCTTTCATTGGGTTGAGGCATTCCGGATTTGCGAACAACGTTTGGTAATTACCTGCACCAATGCGAACGCGACGCTCAAATTGAGCCGAGAAGGTTGGCGCAATTTCCTCGACTGCAACTGCCTCCGGATCATAAACAACGCTGTAACCCTTGAATCGGATTTCCAGTGGAATTTGGAAGTCTTCGACAATCGACTGCTTTCTCGGGCGAAAGAGAGAACGGCGGACAGCAAGTGCAGCGCCGTTTCCTCCAAGCGAGCAGTCAAGGCGGCTTTCCAGGATTTTCAAGGCTGATTCATACCGCCAATAGACAGATTCCCCTGCTCCGTCGGTGCCTGGAGTCGCGACGCGAATCTCCTCCCCACTGACGACACCCACTCGCCCATCGGCGAAGTGACGCACGAGATTGCGAATGCAATTCTTCTCAAGCATGGTGTTGGCGTCCGTAAACACCAGGATTTCTGCAGAGGTGCGCCTGGCCAAGTCACACAACACCGGCAGTTTTCCGCGCCGAGTTTCGAAGGAGAAAACACGAAGCCGACTTGATGGGGTCTGAGCTAGAAGTTCAGCGGTGGAATCGGCCGGCGCATCAAGTCCGAGCAAGAACTCCAGCCGATCGGGCGGATAATCGGTTTCAAGCAGATTCTTCACTTTCGCTCGAACGACTGCTTCTTCGTTATATACGGACATCAGGACCGCAACCGTTGGAGCGTAGTCCGCCGGAAAGGGACAACGGCGGTTGGCTCGACCAGCTAAATAAATGAAGTCTGACTTGGCGTGGGAGAATGCTGAAAAGACGAAAAGCAACAACGGATAACCAACATAATGAAACGCAACTAGCGAGAAACACATCCATAGAGCTAATTCCATTGCTTGTGTGCTTGTGAGGCTCAATTTGCCGCCGCCATATGCAGTGTTGAAGGTAAATCGCCAGCGGGAGCGGATGATATGGCCTGCATGGTCCCAGCGATATGTTGAATCCCGACACCAATTCCCACCAGATAGAAGAAGTAATATTCGTAAGCGAGGTGGGCAAAAAACGCTCCAAATGCAAATGACAAAAGGCTGGCCTGTGTGGCCCGCGCGATGAGGTTTAACTCGCGGCCTTCCGGATTGTTAAGCGATGTCTTGACTACTTTTTTGATGTTGCGCAAAGCCGTGATTAGCAGACCGACGAACAACAACAGTGCCGGCGCTCCCGCTTCTGAAGAGAGCTCCGTGAATGTGTTATGTGTCCCGACCCATGCGCTGGACACGCCGAGGTCGGTCCCATTGGCAATTGTGAAATTCCCGAGGCCCAAACCGAACACCGGGTGCTCGAAAGTGTATTGGAGCGACTGGATCAATACAGCCAGATGGTTTTCTCCGGACTCCTGTGCCGACGCCGCAACCTCATTGGTAGGAGTGTCGTCCCCGCCCCACATAGTTCCCAGCCGCTCCCAGAAGACTTGGGGCGCCAGGCTAATGGCGACAACGAGCGCTAGAGCCATCGCCAGCCCAATGACCCTCCCGCGCGACCTGCCACGTAACACTAGAAGCGACGTCAATACTCCCGAAAACACAACGTCCAGGAAACCACTGCGGGAGGCGGTCAGCACGAGCATCCACGTCATGGAGACAAGCGCCGCACCTAGTAGGCTTGCTTCAAGAATGGAGCGTCGGACGACAAAGATTGCGGCTATGTAAGGGATCGTCACAGCCTCAGCTATTCCTAGGAAGTTCCACCCGAGTATCCCGAGATTGAAACCCAGCAGGCGTTCCCCGACCCAGATGGCCTGGGATGACTGGAAGATCGAGATGCTGGTCACCACAAGTTCGCTAAGGATAATGGCCCAAAGCAGCTTTTGAATTCGTTCCACGGTTACAAGCACCTGCGTAAGCAGGAAAAATATCAAAAACGTCTTCAACCACACATCGGTCAGCGTTTGAAAGCTGCCGCCCCTCCATAAAGCAAAAGGCACACCTGCGATATACCAACCGGTGAGCAGCAGGACGATTTTGAGTTCCCGCGTCCACCGGAAATTAGTGCGGCCTGAGAGAAGGGCAGTAACATATGTCAATCCTGCGCAAGCGCCAAAAACGAACGTGAGATGAAGAGGAGCGAGAAACGGAAAGATGTCCTCCGGACGCGCAAAAACGGCAACGGTGAAAAGCCAGATGAAGAGAAAAGTCCGTTTGTCGCCGTGCTCACTAAATTCCGTACCGACAAAACTCTGTTGCCAGTTCCCCTTATCGACCGAGAGTAATTCTGCATCATTCACAATTCACCTGAGCTAGGTAACGGCGTCACTAGGCGACGACTGCCAGGGTTCGGGGCCGCGTTACTTGTTCTAGAATTGCTTCGAGCCTATCCACAACTGCATCCCAACTGTAGTCGCTGGCTACTCGCCTGCGGGCATGCGTTCCAATCGAATTTCGCAAAGATGGATTTCCGAGAAGCTCAACCACTGCTTGAGCGAATTGTTCAGGGTGCTCCGCGATGCGAATTTCACGACCGTCGGAAAAAGGCAGGCCTTCGGCGCCGACGGGAGTTGCAACTACAGGCTTCCCCATGGCCATGGCTTCAGGGATTTTGATCCGGGTCCCTCCGCCCACGCGCAATGGAACCACCACCACTTCCGCCTGGGCAAGATACGGGCGCACATCCGCAACCCATCCGGTGAGTTTCACGCCGGACTCTCTCCCGGCGACGGCCCGCAACTTCGAGGAAGGATTGCGGCCGACAACAGAAAGGCTGGCATTCGGCACTGCCTGTCGGATCCGTGGATACACGTCACGCAAGAACCACAGGATTCCATCCTCGTTCGGATCCCAATCCATGGACCCCACAAAGACTAAGCATTCGCGCTGCGGTTGATCATCAGAAGGATAGAAGAAATCCGTATCAACGCCGGTCGGAAGCGTGGACACGTTCTTAACGCCAAATTCGTCAGCCAAGGTTTGCTGATCCTGCTGCGATACCGCAATAACATGGTCGAACGAGCGGCACACCTGGGCCTCGATGGTTCGCGTTTTCCTCCACTCCGAACCCAAGACGGGCTTTCGCAGAGGATGTTTTTCCACTTCCCATTTCCGCTTTCTCAGCGAAAATTCAACGTTGTGCTCGAACACCAACCGCGGCCTTAACGCAGACTCCACCAGGGGCGCGGCGGTGTGCAGAAAATCACAAAAAATCAAGTCAAATTGCCTGCGAGCTGCCAATGCTTCTACCGTCGAACGAAATCGCGGCTGATGGAACTTGGCCAGGAAGTACGGTAGAGCACTGCATTGATTGGCGAGGACCTCCCGGTAGAATCGCAGTGATCCCTTCGTGGCTTCTCGCCAGAAAACGGGTGTATAGCTTTCGAATGTGCTCCTCATTCTGTCCATGGCCACGGCATCGCGAATCGGGTCCGCAAAAGAAACGGCATGAATCTCAGCTCGGAGCGCCAAGCGTGCCAAGATGTTGAGCGATCGTATCTTCCCTCCTGTGTCGGGCGGAAAGAGAGGGCGCGGTACCGTGAGCAGAATCTTCAGTGCCATCGTGTAAAGAGCCGCGAAGAAGCAAGACAACTCAGGCAAGCGACAAATCTTTTAAGCGTGAACGGCCACTCCTCCGCTCTGAGCCACCTGAGGTTCGTGGAAGCGGCTGTCGCGGTCCAAGAATACGCGGTTCCAAAGCTCAAAATTCAAGAGTCGCCAGCAGCCTTCAGTAGCGCGCGAGTCGCCATGACGATGCGCTTCAAGAAGCTGTTGCACATAACTTGATTTGATCAGTCGGCGTTCCCTTGTGCGGCCGTCCAAAAGGACTGCGGCGAGGTCGTCGAACAACTGATGCCGCAGCCATGGTCGAATTGGGGTGGGAAAGCCTTTTTTGCTACGTCGAAGCACTTCAGCAGGCAGTCGATGAGCCATCGCTTGACGGAGTAAATGCTTCCCAGAAAACCCACGCACTTTGTAGTTTGCGGGAACGCGCGCGGCAAACTCGACAAGTTTGTGGTCCAGAAACGGAACGCGGCTCTCGATGGAGGCAGCCATGCTCATTTGGTCTTGTTTCATAAGGAGCTCGACCAGATAAGTCTTGATGTCGAGGTATAAGAGGCGATTTAGCAGGCCTCTGTTGGTCCCGTTGGAGTGGAAGAACTGCATGGAATTCGCGTAGGGATTAGTTTCGCGAAGCTCCTCCGTCACTTCGCTGGTAAAAAGCTCAGGCTGTTGGCCCTGCGGAAACACGGAATAGAAATTGTCGAAGTGGATTTTTTCGAACCTGTCCGGATAATAGAGGAAAGAATGCCGCAGTTTGCGCAGTACTCCGTCTGGGATAACTTCCGCCATCAGAGCCTTCTGAACTAGCTCTTGGAGCCGCTCGGGGACCAGTTTTCGATAGAGTGGTCCAGCGCGCAGGTTCCAGAGCGTAGCGCGGTACTTCAAGTAACCGGCGAAGATCTCATCTGCGCCCTCGCCGGTGAGCACGACTTTCACTTTCTCGCGAGCCAGGCGGGAGACGTAATAGAGGGCCACGCTCGAAGGCCATACTACAGGCTCATCTTCGTGCCAAATCAGTTGTGGCAAACTCGCAAAGAATTCTTTGGGACCAAGGATTACTTCGTTATATTCAGCTCCGATGTGCTTAGCGACTTGTCGGGCGTAGGGCAGCTCACTGTATTCGTCTTCGGCATATCCCACCGAAAAGGTTTGGATGGGCTCTTTCCGGAGATCAGCCATCACGGCCGCGATTGAACTGGAGTCGAGCCCGCCACTCAAGAACACTCCAACTGGAACGTCGCTCATGAGGTGGCTGTGCACGGTCTCTGCGAATTGGTCGCGAAACCGTTCGATATACTCAGCTTCGCTGAGCTCGCATTCGGAAGGCGAGATATCCAAATCCCAATATTGTGCGATCTGAGGTTCTGCATACTGATTTGTTAGGTCAATCTGAAGGTGATGCCCGGGCAGCAGCTTGCGAACGCCCTCGAAGAGCGTCTCGTCCGAAGAGATGTAGCCAAACGCAAAGAATTCCGGCAGCGCGCGCCGATTGAGGCGCGGTTGGAAACCAGGAATTTCGAAGAGTGCTTTGACTTCCGAAGCAAAGGCGAAGCGGTTCCCCACAATCGCGTAGTAAAATGGCTTTATGCCCAAGCGGTCGCGAGCACAGAACAGCTGCTTCCGGCGTGTATCCCAAATTGCAAACGCAAACATCCCGCGCAGGTGATGCACACAATCCGCGCCGTATTCCTCATACAGATGCAGGATTGTCTCCGTGTCACTATTTGTCGTGTAGCGATGACCGCACTGCTCCAGGACCGGGCGGAGTTCGCGATGATTGTAGATTTCGCCGTTGAACACGATCCATACAGTCCCGTCCTCATTGGTCATCGGTTGGTGTCCGCCGGCGAGGTCGACAATACTCAGCCGCCGAAACCCAAACGCGATCGGACCAGCCTGAAACTCGCCGTGGTCGTCAGGTCCGCGGTGCAGTAGGGTGTTGGACATTGCACGCAAGTCTTCTTCTCTTAACCTGCCGCCACGCAGCTCGAGAACTCCACAAATCCCACACACGGTCTTATTCTTCTTTTCTTTAAGTGCGAATCTTCAGCAGGAATTAGCCAAGCTCACTCAATCACAAGTTTGCACAGTCAGCGGGCCTGTGCCTCTCCCAGAGAGGCTTTGCGAGTCTTGCCATTTGTGGTTTGAGCCTGTTTCCGCAGCAGAGATGCTCGCTGCCTGCAGTTCTGGTGGTACCGCAAACCCACAAGTCGCGCTTTTGTGAATCGAGGAGAATCGGTCCGCACCCTCGCTGGAAGACCATTCGCCACGCACCGGGCCCGTTGTTGAGTTAAAAACCCGCCGCCCCCTGACTTCGACGAAAGTGCCGTCACAAATCACGATGTGGCGCGGACTGTCGTCCGCATTGGTCGCGCAGAACAAAAACCGCGCATCGCTGGCCCACGAGCCAATCTCCCATCGACCCGGCGTAGCTGCGAAGAAGAACAGGTAGCTCGCGTCGCCACTGGGGGAAAACCGATACGCGCTGGTGCCCACTCCATTGCGCCCGGCTTCCACTGGTTCAAGAAGACCTGGACTGGTGTTGACCCGTGGAGCTGGAATCAGCAACGTTGCGAATTCGGCGGGCAATTGTGCATCAGTGCTGATCTGAAGAATGGGAGACAACTCTTTTCTTCCATACACCGGCGAGGACCAACCCTCCGCTATTCGCTGTGAATAGTTCTGCTGATTGGCACTGAACAAAAGGGCCAGAGCCGCTTGGTTATCGGTCACAAACGCGGCTCCTCCCGGGATCGCCGAAACTGAGCCGGCCGCAAAGTGCCAGGAAGCTTCTAGGTGATGTTTCCCTGCACCCTGCAATACGTCTCGAATCAGCCAGAAGGATGACTTCAAGTGGAAAACAGCACGAGTATGACGAACGGGATCGCTCAGCCGCTGGTAGCCGTCGTGCGATGCCGCAAAGAAGTCAAAGTTCTTGCCGGTCATCCAGCAATCTACATTCGCGGAGGGCAAATTATTCCAATTGAATGGGCCAGCCGATTCGGCCTGATGTGAGCGGTCAATCTGCATTGTGTTATGAGCGGCCGTTCCGCGAAACCAGTCTCGCTGGGGAGCAGAGTCAACGTAAGCCAAGGTGCCGGGATCGATAAGCAACATCTTCCCACCGGCTGCCAACTGCACACTCAGCGCATCGGCATGACGATGCCCTATCCGGCCGGTCTGTTGAGGGCCGACATCAATCACGAGTTGAGATTGCACAGGTTTCGAGCTCGACATCACGTAAATTCCGCTCGGCTCCAAACAAAACGAAGACATCGCCCGTCGCGTGGAAGGCAGTTTCTCGAATTGACCTACACCCTCGATTCCCAGGAGCCAAACAGTCTCTTCTCGAATGCCACCAGCCGCCGCCTTAAAGTCAGGTCGATTGAAAAGCGCCGCACCCGTTGCGAGAGGATCCAGCAGGTGCCCGACATGATTGCGCCGCGAGTCAAATAGTCGTCCGCCGTCATCATCCCCGAATCGAGGGAGAGAGCCTGCCTGACCCATGGCGCTGATGACGTCGAGCATTTTTTCTGTGGTTTGATCGAACTGAACAGGCACCCGAATCCCATTTACGCGAGCGAGAAGTCGTGCGTGAAGGAAAAAGTCAAGCGCGTAAACGTGGTAATAGAGTGATTGCTCGAAGTGCATGCCGTCCGGTCGCACTTGACGCTCCGCCTCAGAGAGCACAATTTGCCACCCACGCTCCTGCCAGCGCCGAGCGGAATGCAGCTCAGGACACAAGGTGCCAATAAAAAACAACCCTACTCCCTCACCAAGCAAATGGGTGTTCGGAGAAAAGTAAGTGGATAGAAACCTTGAGATGTGCCGGGCGTTGAGCGCCAAAGCGCGCCGAAGATCGAACCAAAAATGTTCCGGGACGACAGAGCAACCATCTAACAAGTGCCAGATCCAAAGCCAAGAAAGACTTCGGAATGCCACCTCAAGGCTGCTTGCCCAGTTAATTCCGACGCCGTATGGATTCTGCTCTTGCCAGTCATACCATTGCCTGAACAACTCCTGCGCGTAGCGACCCTCTCCGGTCAAACGGTAGGCCTTGGCGAGCGTGACCAAGTGCTGGTGACGACTGAGTTCCCAAGTCACCTTTGCGTCTCCGACGTGGTCAAAATCTAAATAGGGCATCCGGAACCACGCGCGTCGAGGAGCGCGCTTGCCATGGACAGCATCGAGATGCCAGTCGATCCTCGTTCCATAATCCACAGCTTCATATCCGAGGAGGTTGAACCGGTGCTCACAAATCTGATCCGCCTGATTGACGATTCCGTCTACGACCTCGGGCAGCTGCTCGCGCAAGCGCCCTAATATTCCCGGCACTTCGGCAGGGGTGAAAAAGAAGCGACGGGAATCTCTTGATTGAGGAAGGCGGCCATCCCTAACAAGCGGACCGCCGATTTGGCATAAGGCAACGTCCCAGCGTTTTGCGAACTCCTGCCGGGTGCGCTCGCGCAATTCGTCCCACCCCATTTCCATGATTCTCTTGCGACGCTTCGACCAGTTGTCGCTAAGTGACATGAACCCAATCATTCCTAAGCCCTTCCACTTCGTGTACGGGAGTCCCGAGCAGCCAATCCACGGTTCGGGCGATGTTGTCTTCAGCAGCTTGCGGCTGTGCACTTTTCCTAAACTGATCGTACCCCTCAGTGAGGCTTATGAGCTTTGCGCATAAGTCTGCGGCATCGCCTTCCCGATAAGTGGTTACGTTAGCGGGCCGATGGCCATTCTCACTGGCGATAACGGGTATCCCGAAAGCCAGGGATTCCAGCACCGAAGCAGCGACGCCGTCGCACGCCGGGGTGCGAATATATGCAAAGCATCGAGACAGCAAGGTCAAAAACTCGTCGTGGGCGACGTTCCCCAACAAGAGGAGGCTTTGGCGTTCTGGCGCTGGCCAGTCGGCCACGAACTCGTTGGCTGCGGGCAATTCCTTGGAGGGAAAGCCGAGCCAAATGAATCCTGCTTCCGGATACCGCAGCCGGAATTGCAGCATTGCTTCCCGCAATGCAGGAAGCCGGTACTCGGGACGGAACGAAACGTAGCAGAAAAACACAGGGTGGCGTGATTCCAAGAAAGCTTCTATCTCTCGAGCAAGAGGCGCTGGTTGGAACGCCAGATTCTGTTTTGAAAAACCCGGTATCACCGCTACGCGCTCTGCTGCAATGCCGTACTGTTCAATCGCGTGTTTGACGGCTTCGTTGTTACACGAAATTTGTCCAGCGACACGAAAAAGCAGTTGAAAAGCCCAAAACGTCCAACCTTCTTGCCGAGGAAAATACTTCTGCTGCAGACCGCCTCGCCAACTTAGGGCCACGGGCTGGCCGGCCAGCCTTCCGACTATGGCGGCGATCAACGCCAGCATGTAGCCGGGTCTGGACTGGCCGTTGACATGCACTTGGAAGCGATAACCGCTTAAGGCAAAGCGGATCAGTTTGCGGAGGTAGTCGAAGCCGTTCTGAACGTCGATGTATTCGCTACTCCGCTTCTTGCGGTTCTCGTTCAGATTGAGCACCTGGCACACATTTCCGCGGCGACGAATTTCTTCGACCAGCCCCTTAGTCTGTATCGCCCAACCGCAGACTGGTGGCGGATAGTTGCCGATCTGCAGAATCCTTGCTTGTAGATGACCTTCGATGGTGCGATCCACATCACTCTCCGGGAATCTATTCATGAAAAGCAGCTTCTCCGCCGGACCGCGCTGCTCGTTGAACCAACCCTGCGATCTGGAGGAGGGAGGCTGATGCCATCTGATGACTAGCCATTTCCTCGGGGGCGGTGGAACGGGGACGGAGAGAACGCAGATCAACAACAAACTGATTGGGGCGGAGCATTGCCAATATCGCTTCCTCATCAAATGCCTTCGCTCCGACGACGAGAACCTCTGCACGACTGACTACTTCTTCCAGATCAGTGCAGAGCAACGCACCGATATGGGGAATTTCCTCCTCGATAAAGTGGCGGTTGACCCCAACCAAACGCCCCAGTGAGACGTCCTGGTCCCAGATTTGGACATGGCAACCCTCGCCAAGCAGGCGCTTGATCAACTGCACTGAGGGACTTTCGCGTAGGTCATCCGTGCCGGACTTAAAGCTCAAACCGAGAACGCCGATTTTCTTACATTTCGTCGCCAGCACCGCTTCGACAGCCCGTTCTAGGTGCGCCCGATTACTCGGCATGATCGCTCCCAATAATGGCAAGTCCAGGTCAAGTTGCTTTGCCGAACTGACGAGCGCGCGGACGTCTTTGGGTAAGCACGATCCACCGAAGGCAAAGCCTGGCGTGAGATACGCGCGAGAGATATTCAACCTCGTATCGGACATGAAGATCTTCGTCACCGCAAGCGCATCCACGTCCAGCTGCCGGCACAACGTTCCGATCTCATTAGCAAATGTAACTTTTAGCGCGTGGAATGCGTTGCAGACATACTTCACCATCTCGGCCACGCCCAAAGAGGTCTCGAAAATCTGGCCCGGGCTTTCTCTATAAAGTTCGCGCAGTGGAGCAAGGTGAGCATGATCATCTGCGCCTATGACAACTACTGTCGGATTTAAGAAATCGGCGATCGCGCACCCTTCACGCAGAAATTCTGGATTGACACACACCGCAAAATCCACACCGGAGCGTTTTCCGCTGGCCGCCTCAATTGTGGGAACCGCCACAGACTTGGCGGTTCCTGGCAATACCGTGCTACGGAGCACGATCCAGTGGAACTCTTTCTTTGATCGCAGCGCTTTGCCGATTTCTTCGCAGCTGCGCTTGATTGCACTCACATCCAAGGAGCCGTTGTGTAAGCTTGGCGTGCCTACGCAAAGAAACGAGATTTCTGATTGGTCCACAGCTATCTTGGGATCGCTGGTCGCGTGCAGATGGCCCGTCCGACGACTCTCGGCGAGGAGCTCACTTAGGCCCGGTTCCAAAACTGGTGCATGCCCTGACTCCAGCATTTCGACTTTCATGGGATTGACGTCCACGCCGATCACTCTGTGACCACCCTTAGCCAAACAGGTCGCAGTCACCGCGCCCACGTACCCCAGCCCAAAGACGCTAACTGTTCTCACGATTGATTCCCTTTGTTTGCAGTTGGAAATTGCCACTTAAGCATGCTCTCGGCTCTCTGCTGCTAAGAACTCTCAGCAAGCTAGCTGGCCGGCGTGGAGACGCTGCTGCGTAGTTTGAGCCGGAGTGTAGAGTTGCTCGAGTTCGGCAAGAAGACGGTCGAAGCCGAAGTGTGCCCGCACCATCTCTTGTCCGGCCTGCGAAAGCTGTTTCGCGAAGCGCGGGTTTTGCAATATGCGCAGGATGGCTTCAGCAAGAGCATGCGGATCCTTCGCTGGAACAATTAAGCCATCCACGCCGTTCCTAATGATTTCAGGAATTCCGCCAACCCGAGTGCCCACGACGGGGAGCCCGGCGGCCATCGCTTCCAGAAGGGCATTGGGCAATGCCTCCGCTTCCGAAGGCAGGACGAAAAGGTCGCAACAGGCCAGCAGTTCGGGAACATCGCCTCGAGATCCTAGAAACAAAAAGTTCTTCTCCAACCCCGCTTGCCTCACTTGCTGCTCTAAATTGGGTCGCTCCTTCCCATCACCGATCAGAACAAATATAGCCTCAGGAATATCCCGGCAAACGCTACTGGCTGCAGAAATTAAGTGAGTATGCCCTTTCACGCGGCTGTACATGTTCGCCACGACCGCAATCAGTTTGGAATGGCTGCCTGTGCCTGGGAACAAATGCTCCCTGTCTCCCTGGGCAGTGGCAAAGCGATCGACGTCCACTGCGTTGTTTAAGACCTGGATCTTTTCTGGCGACAAGCTGTCTCTTCTCGCAAGCAGATCACGTACTGACCTCGAATTCACTGTTACGCGAGTCGACAGGCGGTAGATCACGCGCATCACCGCACTTCTCCACGGTGTGTACCACTCCAGATCTGCCAAATAGCGTCGACTGGAAATGATGATTGGTATACGAGCCAACCAAGCCGCCGGAATTCCCAGGAGATTTGACCATAAGTCGTGCGCGTGAACTGCATGAAAGCGTCCCCGGCGCAGGAAATGCGCCAAACGGAATAGCTGGTACAAGCCATTCAGCGAAAGAAGTGTCTTCCCTTTGCGAAACTCAACTATGGGAACGTTCCCGCGCTTCAAGACTTCGAGTAAGGAACCTTCAGCATGCAGGCAGCCCACAACCACGTCATGGGCCCTTGAGCGCAGGCGAAGCGCAACGTGCGCCACTTGGGTTTCTGTGCCACCTACATTCAGCGTGTCGACCAAGTACAGAACCCGCCGAATGTTGCCCTGCACCTCGGAGTCGGAATGATCCGGGCGGGAGTCAGTTGGCCTTTGCAATGACCACACCTGATTCGCGGCAATCCCAGCTTGGTCTCGGTTCGATGTGCTAAGCATCAGGCTATTTCAATGCGTCCCGTTGTCGGCGTGCCGATACTGGAGTCACGCAGGGGAAGACACAAGAGCCGCAGCTTTCTGGTCGTTGCGTTCGGCAGCGGGCTTACACCAAGTGCTAATTGTTGAAGGTGTTCGAGTCGCAGATTCGAGAAAATTACGGTGCCACAGCTCGAAAATGAGGAGTTGCCAAATCTCCCAGGAACGATCACGCAAACCCTGCCGATGTTCTTGGATTCTGCGGCGCAAGCCTTCCGGATTCATGTATCCGCGCTGAATCGTTTTTGGCTCCAGGAGAATCTCCAGCAAAGCTGGTGATGGTTCCTGACGAAGCCAGTGAACCAGCGGCATGGAGAAACCTTGCTTTCGCCGATATAGCACCTGCTTCGGCACCCCTACTCGCTCAGCAAGCTTCTTAAGAATGTACTTAAGCTCGCCAAAGCGCATTTTCCATCGCGGCGACAGTTGCACAGCCCATTCCGCGAACAAATGGTCGAGGAACGGCGCGCGGACTTCCAGGGAAGTCGCCATGCTCATCCGATCCACCTTGGTCAGAATATCTCCCGCCAAGTACGTTTTAGCATCGAGATACTGCACGCTGCTCAAGGGATCGGACGTCGGACTGTCGTTCAAATAGCTCCGAAAGCGATTGTAGGGTGACGGCTGTTTTTTCGCCCAATACAAGAAGTCTTTGGAAAAAATGGAACGCTCGCGCACAGCGGCTGGCAAGATAGAGATTTCATCCAGGTAGCGCTCGCGAAAAGGCAGAGACAGGTTGTACAAAAATCTGCCGCCTCGCCATTCCGTCGGAATTCGCGGATGAATGTGCTCGCGGTATAACCGGTCGGTTCCCGGGGGAAACACGCGCAGCCAGCGGCGCTGTAAATACTTTTTATACCGTTCGTAGCCGGCAAACAGTTCGTCCCCACCATCTCCAGCCAAAGCCACCGTGACATGCTGCCGAGCCAGGTGGCAAACGTGATAGGTCGGCACCATCGAAGAGTCTCCGAACGGTTCTTCGAGAGAGTGCGTTAGCTGTTGTACGGTTTCCTCGATTTGCGGTTCGACGAATAGTTCGTGATGCTCAGTTCCAAAATGTTGTGCAACGACACGCGCATGTTGCGCTTCGTTGAAATCAGACTTGGAAAATCCGATGGAAAATGTTTTGACCTGACGCGAACTTGCTCGGGCCATCAGCGCTACTACAATGGAAGAATCAACTCCTCCGCTGAGCAGAGCGCCAAGGGGAACATCACTGATCAACCGGATGCGCACTGCCTCCGCGAGTCGTTTTTCCATTTCTTCGAGACACTCTTCTTCGCAGGAAGGCTCGTGGACGCCGTACTGCGGCAGCTCCCAATATTTGGCGACGCGAACCTGGCCAGCGGCGAACTCAAGCAGGTGTCCAGGGGGCAGCTTGCGAATTCGGGTGAAGGCCGTGAGGGGATCGGGGATATAACCGAAGTAGAAAAAGTTGAGCAGTCCCTCAGGGTCAACCTCGCAGAGTTCCGGGGCGACGGCCAGAATGGCCTTGATTTCCGAGCCGAACAGTAGTCGCTCTTTGCTCAAGGCGTAATACAGAGGCTTTTTGCCGAACCGGTCGCGCGCCAACAGCAGTCGTTGACGATTTTCATCCCAAACAGCAAAGGCAAACATGCCTCGCAGCTTTTCTACACAGCCTGCTCCAAGCTCTTCGTACAGATGGACAATCACTTCCGTGTCTGTGTGGGTATAGAAGCGGTGACCGCGGCTTTGCAGTTGCCGGCGCAGCTCCGGGAAATTATATATTTCACCGTTGAACACTACCCAGACGCTGCCATCTTCATTGTGGATAGGTTGATGTCCGGTCGACAAATCGATGATGCTTAGTCGGCGCATGCCCAACGCGGCGCGCCCTCGTGCATAGATGCCCTCGTCGTCCGGTCCGCGGTGGACGATCGTCTGGCACATCCGGTGGACGTCCGGAGCTCCCGCCACATAGTTTTGTTCAGTGCCGATGATTCCTGCTATGCCGCACATGGTCTCAACCCTTCAACTGTTGCTTGGAGCAGTCTTTACAATTTCAATCAGCAGAGTCTGTACTGGATTCTCAAATCTTCTTCAAAGCGCGGCAGAGGACATCTTTCAAGCGCACCTTCAGCTATTGTCCGACCCATTTCTGCCGTAACCGTAATACGAACCGCCATAGGTTGCATGTTCTTCGACGCGGTTCAGGATGAAACCTAGCAGGTTTTTCCCTCGAAACTCTTGGGATGCCGTCTGAGCTTGGTCGAAAGCAGTTGACCCCGCCCGGACCACAAAGAGCACTCCATCGCATAGGCCTGCCAAAATGTTGGCGTCTGATACCGGCAGGACGGGAGGCGAGTCCACAATAATCCAATCGAATACCGGCGCAATTCGATCGAGCAGTCCCTTCAACCGACTGTTGGAAAGCAGTTCTGCAGGGTTGGAGACGGATCTTCCCGCGGGCATGAAAAAGAGATTGTCCCGTGGGTTGGCTTGGATGCTCGAAAACTCATCCGCCTCCCCCCGCAGACAATCCGATAGCCCCGGTGCAGCAGGAGCCCCCATAGCAACATGGAGCGTCGAAGCGCGGAGATCGGCGTCGATCAGCAACGCTCGCCGCTCGTGCTGGCGGGCGATGGCTTGAGCAAGGTTCAGGGCCACGAAGGTCTTCCCTTCGCCGGGCAGCGTGCTCGTAACCAGCAGTGTATGCATGGGCTGCTTTTCGCGCATGCGGTATAAGCGAGAACGCAAGGTGCGGAATTGTTCGACGCACGCCCCGGAGGAAGTCTCATTGCAAAAAACATTCTTCTTCGGGTCTAACTTCCACGCCGGCGCCGTGCAGCGCTGTTGCAACTCATCGAGCCGGAGAGAGTCGTCGCTCGCGGAGGCACTCTCTCGCGCGGGTGTGGGGACAATACTCGCAGCTTGCTGTGTACCTCCATCGCACTTAGCTCCTGCTGCGTCGAGAGCATCGAGTGGCTTCGACGCTTCCGCAAACCAAGTCAGAGCTTTCTCATCTCTGGCCTTTCCCAGTGCTTCGTCACTCCGCCTCATACTTTCACCTTCCCTCAGTTGTAAAACAGGTAACGCGTAGATTGAACCGATTTTCTATTGGACCGGAAAACATCTTGTACATACCTACCGCCGGGAAGATGACGCACGCAGGTGAAGTCTGGTTCGCACGAATACGGCGTCTCCCATTCTCTTCTTCTTCTGCGCCGCATCCATCGATGAGATTAAGGCGAGAGCGGGCCCTCCGAGATACAATTCAACGTCCTGTTTGGTCCGCATCGATTTGTCGTACGATTCGAAGAATTGCACCATCGCCAACCCTAAAATCAGCCCGGCGGCCAGCCCGCCTAGGCCGAAGACCGTCGGCTTGGGAAAGGAGGGCTGCTCCGGCAAGCTAGGTGGATCCAATACGCGGAACTGCTGACCTTCCTGGCGGCGCTCCAACTCTGTCGCCATTTGGGATTCGTTCCGCTTCTTGAGAAGATCGTTGTAGAAATCAAGTGCGGTCTGATGATCTCGCGTTAAAGCTTTGAACTGTTGCTGGATCATCGGGCTAGACTGGATCCGAGCCTGTAAGGTCTTGATCTGTCGCTGAAGTTCTTCTTGCTCATGCCTTTTCTGTGCGATCGTTAATTCAATTTGGTGTAGCCGAGCCCTAAATTGCTGGATTTCTGGCGGCTCGTCAGCTGCTACACGGCGCTGCTGTTCATTTGGCTGTGCATCAACGTTCGTGGAGGCATTTGCAAGCTTCTGGAGCGATGCGATGTCTTTCTTTAGTTTCACCACGTCGGGATGGAGTTCTGTGTAATGCCCTTGCTTCGAAAGCAGCTGATCTTGCAGCTCTCTGAGCTGTTGTTCGACGGTTTGGGAATTCTGGCCCCCTTTCGACGCCCGCCACGCTGCTAGTTGCTGGTCGAGCAGCGATTCCGTAAATGCCTTGTCTTGTTGAGCCTGGTTTAGAGCCTGTGTCGTTGCTTGGAGTTGCGGCGTCATCCCTGCCAAAAGGGTGAGATTGGTATTCTCGTCCTCGGGCAGTTCTCCGATATAGCGGCTCTGGAAGGCAGCCAGTTTGGCGTCCTGCTCGTCGAGTTTCCCCTTGGCGTCATCCAATTGCTTGCCCAAGAATTGTGTTGTTTCCTCCACCTGTTGCTGGCGAAGACGCAAGTTCTGCTCCATAAACATCGAGGTAATTTCCTGGCAAACCTGCTGCGCAAGCCGCGCCTCTCCCAGCGTGACATCGACATTGAAGCCAGGCAGCTCCACAGATCTTGTGCCTGCCATGGGGTTTAGTGGTGTCACTGTAATCAACTTATGTAATTCCTTAACTAGATCCTCCATTGGCACGTGCTCGACGTCTCCCTTGTGCACAAGCCTGCTCACTACTTTCAACGGCCCCCACTCGGAGTCCGTCTTGAAGAGACCGAAATGCTCGACGAGCTGTTGCAAGCGCGTGCGACTCAGAATCTGTTCCCGCATGCTGGCGAGCCGCTGGTTTAGGTCTTCGCTCACCACGGGCTTTACGTAGCTGTCCGGCACAGTGGGTTGTTGCACCAGAATTACCGTATGGGATGTATACCTTTTGGGTAAACGCAAGGACAGGATATATCCCGCTACGGCGCCTAACAGCGCTGGGATCACGATCATCCAGCGCCGACGGCGGACAATCGTCAAGTAGTCGTCCAATTTTAACTCGCGATGAACGGCCATCCCTTCCTCGCAGTCTTCAGACCGTCTATTCTCTGCGGCGCTACGGCATCGAAATCGGCCGCGGGCGCCAACCGAAACCGATCGAAATTGTGTGTCGGACAAAGCTCGGCGCGCAGGTCATTCCTACACAGAAGCTGGCATTCGAATTCTGAAACTGTAACTGGTAGTGCAAAAATACAGTTGTCCAATGCCCCCAGTCATGGCTGAGGTTGACCCCGCTGAACCAATAGTTGTAGGACTGTACCGCCGGCGCCTGTGGCGTCACGTTCAATCCCTGGTTTCGCGCATAGCCCAAAACGAATTCACCTTTGAGGGTGGGGCTTAACCGGCTGTTGATTGAGCCGGACATTTGGTTGGTAATTGCACCTGCGAGAATGCCCGCTCCGGCCGACACTGAGCGATCGTACGTAAGCGCCAACTCTGTGTGCTGCCTCCGGTAGGTTATTGAGGAGTCCCAGCTCCAATAAGCCGCGGTCGAGGAGCTTGTGGTCGTGGTAGAGCCTCCCGGAGCGCCCGTGCTCGTTGAAATCGGCGTGCGGAAAGATGCGAACTCCGGACCTGCTGCCAGATGAAGCGCTAGCTGCCCCGTGATCCGCCTTCCATATGCAACCTGTGCCACACGGCCATTGATCGACTGATTGGAGTTGCTGAACCGGAGTGCCGTAAAACGGTAGAGCAGGGCGACGGTGTCTTTGGACGTCAATTGGTAGTTATAGCCTGCCTGGAAAAGAGCTTCGCCAGAATTGAGGAAACCGTTGTCGACGAAACGCAGCAGCGAGTACGATCCAACAAACGTTACAGACGACCTCGGCGTCAGGAACCTATCCACTTCTGTCACAAACGACTGGCTAATGCGCTGGCTCCGGGATGTAAGAATGGATTGGTTCGGTGTTAGCACTGGCTGGAGCGATAGCCCCTGAGCGTCAGGGAAACTCAGCCCGCCCGACAAGTCAGACCCGAAAGCTGCCTCAGGCAGATAATTTAATTGTTCGAGGAAAGAAACGGCTGTATGGCGCCGCGTCAACTTCTCGCTCAATTGCAGTTCCTGAATCAGTGAATTGCCTGCGTTGGAGTTATTGCCGGCAAGTGTGCCTCCAAGATAATTCAGATTCAGCTCAGACCCGCGCGAAATCCGGTGCATATCGATCCCGCCAAAAGCGGAAGTCCACGTCGTCAAGGCATTTTCGTGAGTGGCGATCAACGGATTCGTATCGAATGTTAACGCCAAACCGAAAAGCGTCTGCCAAAAGCTGCGCATCAACGCGGGAGTACCAAGTGAAAGATCTTGCGCCCCGGCCAAGGGCCGGGTATCGGGGGCAAGCTGCTCGGGATTGACATTCGTATCTTGGGCACTCACCTGTTTTGCCAATGAAGAATAATTCTGCGCCAAAGCGGTCACTTGATCGCTCGTCTGCTGTTGCGAACGGGCCACGGGTATTCCTAAAGCCCCCACAAGAATCGCCGCCCACAAGTTTCTATGAGGCCCGCACATTGTTTGCTACGGTACGATGATCGTGTCGCCGGTCTTCAGACTGATGTTCTGCTCGGTTCTCTTGCCCTTGATCACTTCCTTGAAATTGAACGGGAGTTTCACTTGCTTTTCGTTTTCTTGGCGCAGCACGTAGATATTCTTCGTACTGGCGAACTGCGTGAACCCGCCGGCATTCGAAAGTGCTTGCAGGACGGTCATCCCAGGCAACAGCGGGTAGGTGCCGGGACGCATCATTTCTCCTACTATATAAATCCGCTGGCTGTTGGTCGTCGTGACGATCACCGTAACATCCGGACCAGCGATAAATTCCGTCAAGCCTTGGGTGATGTGCGCCGCGAGCTGGCTCGGTGTTAAACCAGCCGCCTGCACGTCCCTCAACAGCGGTATGGAAATCCTTCCATCCGGCCGAACGGGTACAGTCCGTGAAAGCTCGGGTTCTTTCCAAACACTAATCTCCAGCATGTCCTGTGGGCCGATTACATAGCTGGGGTCGACCACTGCGCGGTTCTGAACTTCCTTACCGTCATTTTCGTTTGCCGCTACTAGCAGCTTGCTGCCCATTTGTGACTTGCTGCCGCTTTGCTGCGCGAATGCGGCGGAGCATTGCAACAAAAGCAGTAAGGCCATCAATGCTCCTATCCATCTCCGTACTCCACCCGCAAACTTCAGGGGATACACGTTCTTTATCGTCAGCTGTTCGCTCGTTTCCGCGCCCGAGCTCTTGCCTGACCTCATTGCACGGTGAGTGGTTTTTGCGGATACCCCCAACGAGTCATTCGGTAACCGGTACGCGCCGAAGTTCGCGGGTGGTGTTGGTAGCGACCAATTCATGTGCATCGTCATGCTCCTATTCCGATTTCTTCAGGCCGACCGTTTTGAAGCTTGTTCAAGAACAGAGAAGCGCCAAGAGCAATGGCCAAGTGCGCTTAAGCAGAGGGCTGCCGCGCAATACTTCGAGAGCTCACAAAGCTACCGCCGCTCCGGTCAGGCGGCAGTGGTTGGACCCAAGCCGCATCCACTTGAACGGCAATCGAACGCTGCAAAAGTGTCACAGACAGCACTAAGCGCTGATGCCCACGAAAACCTGACAAGATCCCTTCGAGGCCACAAAGAGGTCCATATTCGATCCTCACCCTGTTCCCGACCTGCAGGAAGGGCCAAGGTTGGCTGGGCAGCCCGGACTTGATAGCAGCCTGAATGGCGGCAATTTCGCTTTCGTCTATTGGGATAGGCGTTCTGCCGACTCCCACCACATGAACAACCCCGGGGATCGAAAGAATTGGCAACCGATTCAGTGGGCTAAACTGGCAAAACACGTACCCGGAAAAAAGTGGAAGCTCGATTTCTTTAAACCGGTCAGACCACCGGCGTTGGCACTTGTATACCGGCAGAAACGATTCGTAGCCCCTTCCTTGCAAATGTGTGGCAACGGTATTTTCGTACCGACTTTTAACCCGCAGCGCGTACCACGGATAACTGAGGTTTTCAGTTTCCATACCGTTCTCCAGATCTTCTTAGATATTTCATGAACGCTCTTGTGAGGCTAACCTAGCCAAGCTACCGCCCTTTGAGTCCCATCTTCAGGAACCCCATTGCAAAATTTCACGAACAGTAGAAACTCCCAATCGACTTCCCAATGTTCCTAACAGCTGCCGTTTTCTCGCAGGTTCGACACGCACTTTAGTCTTTCGGGAACAGAACGCCAGCCGGTGAAGTATTTATTTCTTCTAAGGAAAAACTCTGGTCAGTAGCTAGGGGGAATTCCCTACCTCAGAGATGTCAGGATCGGTATAAGCTACGGCGAATTACGTATCGCGTACCCTAGTCTGAGAGCCGATGGGGAAATGCAAGGCATGGTGGGACATCCCAGCTGTGTCCTGCGCGCCATCTACGTTGCGGTGCAGAACAGCGCCAGGGTGATCAACAAGTTGCTGACTCGAAATAACCGGACTTTGCCCTCACCGGTTGACGATTTGCTCTTCGAACTGTAATCCGACACCAAAGCGTCCATCTGGCTGCCGCTGACAGTAAACGACGCGAGCGAGGGTTCGCAGGTCCTCACCCAGCGACCTGACCCACAGTTGTTCATTTAGCTCCCTAGCCCGTTGGGTCAAAATTCGTATTCCCAGCGAACAGAAGTTTTCCGTGGTCGTCCGCTCAGTCGCTGCCGGGTTCTGAACGCTGCATATCTCTACCGCAGCAACCAGCCGAATGCGTTTTTCAAGTCGTCCTGACCTTTCGGGCATCTGTATCCCTGTCGCTTCCGTGCACAGCTACTGAACTTATTTGGTCCCATGGTCATCCTGTACATTGCCTCGCACGCGCAAGTGCACCGGCAGCGATTTCTTTGAATTTAGTGGACTTGCTGCGCCTGGTGCGACGCGAGCACGCAAATCCAGTGCAATTCCTCGTAAGTAAAGTACGTCTCCTCCTCGTCGCCGGCCCGTTCTACTTGGCCCAATCCCGATTCCCTCGAGATACGGTCGAGCTCCTCTTCCGGTATGCCCAGTAGAAAAGAGGCTCTCGCCTGCGTGACAAATTTCGGGACTTGATCGCTCATAGTGCCTCCTCAAGCCGCCATGCTGGTCATGGCGTCTTCTTCGACAGGCAGGATCATTTTTTTGTAAATTCTGCTGTCGGTTGCTGTACGCATTTACATGAACCCCAGACTCGTGGGTCCGGTCCGCCTCCGTGGCTGGGCAGATGGTCGTTGGGGGGTTAAGGTGGGGGCCCTGTCCACGGAGGCGGCCCGCCCTCTACACGCCAAAATAACGTGTTGCCGGATGGTTTCAATCCGGTGAATCATCCAATTCAACTAAGGGAAATGACTGAGAGTGGACCGGGGTGTGAACCCCCAAGGGCAGGGTCAAGCCTGGATCAGGCCGCGCCGAATGGCGTAGCGAACCAAACTGGCCGTCTCATGGATATCCAGCTTCTTCATGAGTCTTGCTCTGTGGGATTCCGCTGTCTTTACGCTGATCCCCAATTGCGCCGCGAGATCTTTGGTGGACTTTCCTTCACCTACTAATTGAAGAACCTGGCGCTCGCGCCCTGAAAGGGGATCAGTTGAAACATACGTTTTGGATAGATAAGCATCGACAACAGCGCGCGAAATGTTCGGGCTAAGGTATACGGACCCGCGACAGACCTCTTGTATCGCATGCACGAGGGCGTCCCCCGCCTGGCTTTTCAGGACATATCCCCTGACCCCGGCGCGCAGAGACTCAGTGACATACTGATCCTCATCGTGGTGCGTGAGAAGAATCACCTTTGTCTTCGGCGACGACTTCTTCAGTTCGCGAGCTGCGTCCATGCCATTCAAGATTGGCATGCTGATGTCGATGATGGCGACGTCCGGTTGCGTCTTCTGTACCAAACGCACTGCTTCTTGTCCGTCTGAGGCCTCGGCGACAACTTGAAATCCTTGTTTTTCCAGTAATGCCTTCAGTCCCTGGCGGATCAGGGCATGATCATCGGCAAGTAAAATGCGTGTGGGCATCGTATCGCGGGCAGATTAAGGAATTCCGACGCCCCAGGCAATCGGGTAGTTTCCTCGATTCCCCTGGGGTAAAGACCCGAACAGTTGGGAACCTGATGCCGAAGGTGATCTGTCTGTCGTTTCTAGCGAAAAACCCTTGTCCTGATTCCTTGCAGATGTATTTTTTGATTGTTTCGTTGCCCTTCTGCAGTAGGGGAATTGCTTGCCGAGAATCGCTCACAAAGTGAACAGCTTTGCCAAATCTCCGCAACCCTGGCAAGCAAAGGGATGCCAATGACTTAGACCGCTAAGTATATTGGCATCTGTGAGATAACGTGTCTTGATGTGGCCGCGACGCCGGTGGGCTGCAAATTGCTCGCAGACTCTTGGAATTGCGAACCATGAGTCTCGTCCCCAACATGGTAAGTGAGCGGGAAAGGTTGGGTACCAGTACGAGAGATCTTCATGTACTTTGCTACCAGCATCATACGGAGATGCTGCTAAGACTCCTTAGCGAGCCAGCAGACGGCCTGGTGTACGCCTGCCAGGAGGCTGGCTGTTTAGTCCGCTACGATAGCTCGCATGGGTACTTCCTCGACACAAAAGACGCAAAGGCCATCGAGCAAGAAACGACGCCTCACGTCAGCTGTTCCAATGATGGGCATCTCATGTATTTAGCTGAGGTTATGCCTGAAAGAAGAAGCTTCCGTCGGTGGAAATGCCCAGAATGTGAACTCAGCAAGATTAATGACGAGGAGACCTCGGGCGAGTTAGGAAAAAAGATGGGGGCATGAGCTCTGGTATGCCCTCCTTGGCAGGTTCTTAAGAAGCGTGACCTCGTGCAGCTAGTAAGCCTTTGCCCACAGTTCCACCCTCCCGGATAGTTCCAGACCGATAGCAAACCTTCCCTCGGACACGCGATGGCAGTAGACGATCCTCGCAGGTGACCGCACGCCCTCCTTTGGCGAGTTAACCAGCACTCGCTGCCCTGGTTGCAACTTCTGTTCCACGAGGACACGCGCGCCGTGGGCACTCACGTTTTCGGTCAACATGCTGTCGTTAAGCTTTGGTTCATCCTGCAGACAAACTTCCAGGTTCACAGTCCTCGCGATCCGCTTCTCGGATCGGCCGTTCGACATAATCCTCCTGGTGTCAAAGAGCCTGCGGGCCCAAGGCAGCGTGTCCACTGCTACATCGGTTGCTCCGTTTTCCAATGGGCACCTTGTGCGCCAAGGTAGCGCGATTTCCTCAGTCGCAAATTCTCAAAGTGAAACGTATCCTGTCGCAACCTCGAATCGAGCAATTCAGGCCCGGAGCTTGAGTGCTCCCCCTGTGGCCTGTCAATGCTTGGTTACCATCGTCCAGCTCACGGAACAAGCGGGTGCAAACTGCAATTTCCCGGCAGGTGATTTCCTTAGTACGTCCTAGTACCCAGCTTATGTATTGTTTCCGGCACGTTGCGCCTTGGCGGAGAATGTTACTCCGTCAGAGCGACCGCCGCCTGCCGCGGCTTTCTGTGCCTGAGTCGCGACCAGTTGCGGCTGCGGCACTGTCGACCGCCGCGCTTTGTCTTCTTTCCAAAACACCAAGCCTCCCACGCGCCGGTCCCAGTCAATGTGCAGTAGGTCGCTTGCCTGCACCTGTCCGGTAGCCAACAGGTTCGCCAGAGGGAACACTACGTGGCGCTCAATAGCCCGCTTCAGATGGCGAGCGCCGTAGCGCTGGTCCGTGCCTTCGTACAAGAGAAATTCGCGGCCCGCATCGGTCACACGAAACAGAAACTGCCCGTTCTGTGTCTGCAAGATCCGCTGCTGTAGTTGCACTAATTCGATCTGCAGTACTTCCGCGAGTTGCTCGCGATTCAAGGGATGAAACACCACTATTTTGTCGAGCCGGTTCATGAATTCCGGCGAGAACGTTCTTCGCGCTGCTTCTACCGCGGTGCACTCCACCTTCACGTCAAGACCCTCCATTGGCTTATCCTTCGGCTGGATGAAACCCATCCCGCCGTGCATCAACTCCGTGATTTCCGCGCTGCCCAGATTCGAGGTCATGAAGATCACGGTCTGCGACAGGTCCACACGGCGGTTATCGCCCAGCGTTAAGGTCGCTCTGTCCAGCATGCCCAGAAGGAGTTGCCAAAGAGCGTCGCTGGCCTTTTCAATTTCGTCAAGCAGCAGGAAGCTGAGCTTCAGCGTGTCCGTATGGTGCGCGGCGAGTGCCTCCTGGGTGATCAACGGATGTGTTTCGCGATGGCCCAGGTATCCCGGAGGTGAGCCGATTAGTTTCGAGATCTCATGAGAATGCTGAAACTCACCGCAGTCGACCTTGATTACTGCGCGCGGATCCCCAAACAAAATCTCCGCCGCGGCTTCCACAATGCGCGTCTTTCCGGACCCGGTCGGACCGAGGAACAAAAGACTCCCTACCGGTCGCCCCGGCGAGTTCAAGCCGGCACGGAACACCTGGTACAGGCCCACCATCGCCTGCACTGCTTCCTCCTGCCTCACGATCTTCGCGCGCAGCGCCTCCTCAAACTCCATCGCTTCCGAACTGCGTAGAGTCGAGTCGAGGATCAACGGTTGTGTGCACATGTCACCCCTCCTAACGAACGCTCGGCTTGGGGACGGTTGCGTTGTAAGAGCATGGTGAAATCTTGCGCTGTTCAAACCGTCGCCACACGTTCTTGAATCACCTTGGGTCGGACAGAGCAGCGAACGAAGGTGCGGCCCAACGTGCGAGCCTTGCGGTCTAGATCGTGAGCCGTTGATCCTGTATTCGTGGGCCTTGTCGCCCAACGCTAAACTATCTCTGGGAAGAGGACCCTGCAATCCGGCCAACGCACCAATCGAACGCAGGAAAATCCCACGTTTTCATGCAGGTTAAGGCCCTATGAAGCGCTTCAGTTGGCTCATTTTTCGCGGACTGCGAGTTGCGCGCCGTTGAGGCATCTTAATCGCAGAATCTCCCGCGCCCGCTCACGCTGTTTGCTCTTGTTCAATGTTCCATGCGCGCGCAAAACTTCGCAGATCTGCGCACCGATCTGCATCGTGGGATGCAACGCCAGAGACGGCTCTTGAAAAACAATCGAGGCACGTCCGCCACGCACGCGGCGAAGTTCCACCGTGCCCATCCGGACCACGTCTGCCCCGTCCAACAAAATCTCTCCGCCCACGATCCGCCCGTTCCCCGGCAGCAAGCGCAGCAAGCTCGCCGCTAGCGTGCTCTTCCCCGACCCTGACTCGCCAAGCACGGCCACAATCTCGCCCGCCCCAACCGCGAGACTCACCCCATTCAGCACGTGCCACACTTGGCCGTCCCGCTGCTCATACACAACGCGAAGATCTCGGACCTCGAGAATCTGCCTCAAATCCGTCCTTTTCTCCTGTAGTCATTCATGTTGAGGCCACGTCTGCCGCCAGACAAGGCAAGCGTACCAACGCAGCGCACGAAAGGTAAGCACCACGATCGCCAGCCCTTTTAACCTGAAGTTAACGTTTCGATCGTCAGCAAGAATCGAGGAAGTTCCACTGACGCGCTTGAGAGGCTACAAGGGGCGGTGAAAGTGAACAGGCGCGGGTCCTGCTGCGAGCAGCATCGAAAAACGGCGGCGTAGAAGCACAGGAGGAGGTGCGGAAGCTTGGTAAGCGCGCTTGCCGATAGGCGCGGGATCTGCATGAGGTATTTTCAAGAAATTCGATCGTGATTGTACACAGCTGTGCGACCCCGCGGTCGAAAACGGAGTCGGAGAATGCCCTTCAGGGCTGAACCAGCCCGCGGCGAACTGCGTAGCGCACAAGACTCGCCGTCTCGTGAATATCCAACTTCTGCATGAGTCGCATGCGGTGCGATTCGGCTGTCTTTACGCTGATGCCCAGGACCGAGGCAGTATCCTTGGTGGACTTTCCTTCCGCGATCAACTGCAACACCTGTCGCTCGCGAATCGTCAAGGGGTCCGCAGGCCTATCCATTTTGGACCGGGGTCTTGAGCCTGCGTGTCGCGTGGGCCGAATATCCCCGAGACACTGTTCAAACTGACAGTTCACGCGTATGCGCTCCGTTCGTATGCTTTTCCTGTTGCGCCATCGGCACCAGGAGGGAAATCTCTCGACCTGAAGTTCCATGAAACCCGCGGAATTCTTAAGGAGCCTTGGAAATGAGGTTCGATGCTAGGTTTTGAGCTCGACTTCTGGGACTACATCACTTTCGCAACCCTCATCGTTCTGGGTGCGGCGTTCCTCGTTGCGCTGGTTTTCATTCTCGGGTTACCGGGCCGGATCGCCATCGCACGCAAGCATCCGGATGCCGAAGCGGTGAATATCATGGGTTGGGTCGGTTTCCTGGCCGTTGTTCCATGGATCCAGGCCTTCATTTGGGCTTTCAAACCCACCAACATCGTGGACATCCGGCGATATCCAAAAGCCGAGGATGCTGCCATCGATGAAGAGATCGCGAAGCTCCAGGACCAAAACCGACCGAAAGAGGGAGCAGTCGAGGAACAAAAGAAAGCAGCGACCGCTCATGCTGGTGCCTAAGAAAGATCGCAGATGGTTGCAGGCCTTCTGATCCTAGTCGTCTTCGCGGCAGCCGTCTGGCTCGTTTTCTTCCAGCTGAAACTCCTGAAATTCAGCATTGCCTGGGGAGTAGTGTGCTTTCTTTTTGGAATCCACATCCTGCTGATTTTCTTGATCGGCCTGCGCTTCTCGACTCCTTATTCAACGGATGCTCGCGTGATTCAGCACACCATTCAGTTGATTCCGAGACTCCCGGACCCAACCTTGGTTACGGCCGTACTTGTTAAGCCCGACGTGCCGGTCAAGAAGGGGCACCACTGTTCCAGTTCGATCGGCGTCCCTACGAGTACCAAGTCCGGCAGTTAGAGGCGGAGCTTGCGTCCGCGCAGGAAGGGATCACAGCGGCCGCGTCCAAGATAAAGCAACGCCAAGCCGGGCTTGTCGCGGCCAACCAAGACGTGCTGGTACGTAAGGTGGATGAGGAGGCTGCGGCAGCGAAGGTAGAAAAGCTGAAGAGCGAAGAAGAATACGCGCAGTTCCAGTATCGCATGTACCGCGGTCTCGCTGACCAAGGTGCCGGCCCGAAGGAAGAAGCGGAGAAATGGTCCGCGCAGGTAAAAGTTCAAGAAGCCGCCGTGAGAGAAGCGGAAGCGGACGCCAAGCGTGCGCGGTTGATCTACGAATCGCAGATGAACGGTGTGAACACGAACGTGATCAAAGCTGCCGCGGAATTAAAAGAGGAGGAGGCCGCGGCCAAACAGTCGGAAGCGACCGTAGCCGGTGTGAAAGCGCAGCTTGAACTGGCCCGGTATTACCTGGAGAACATCACCATGGTGGCACCTGAGGACGGGCATATCGTCAACCTCCAGGTGGTTCCCGGCATGGTGTCAGGCATCGTTCGATTCGGCGCCATCGCATCTTTCATTGTCGATCACGACCGTTATGTCCTTGGCAATTTCTTTCAAGAACACCTCAAGTACGTGAAGATCGGCCAGCCGGTGGAGGTGGCGCTAAACCGCTACCCCGGCCAGATTTTCAGGGGAAAGGTAGAGAGCGTTTGGTGGGCCAACGGGGAAGGGCAGCTTCTGCCTAGCGGGGACTTGCCCGTATTCAACCCCGGCCCGAATGCGGCGCAGACGGGATTTGCCGTGAAGATCGTTATGGAAAACAAGGATCAAGGAATGTTTCCGATAGGCGCGCAAGGCGCAGCGGCCATCTACACGAGCAATGGTGGCTTCGCGGCGCTGCGGCGCATCGTAATTCGAACGTACTCGTGGCTGAACTGGCTGTACCCACTGCAGACCTGATGAGGAAAGAGTTGGCGCATTCTCGGTGGCAGACGTGCCCCTCGACCAGTGGGCTGGCTCTGGCGGCCTGCCTCGCGGCGTCCGTTCTGGCCGGCTGTTCGCTCGCGCGTCCGCCGCAGCATTCCAGCGTGGTGGACAAAAGCTTGCCACAAGGCACCAGCATACCTCCGGCATGGAGCGGCAACGAGCGTGCCAAGGACGCGGTCGCCAATGACTGGCTGAAATCCTTTGCTGATCCGTGTCTCGACGCCGTTGTCGCCGAAGCCATCAAGAACAATCTGGATCTGCGACAAGCAGCCGCGAAGTTGGAAGTGGCGCGACAGAACGTGGTCATCGTGGGCGCACAACTCAAGCCTCAGGTGGGCGGGAACCTTGCCGCCGCAGGCACCCACGACACCAGTCAAAGCGGCATCTTTTCCAGCGAAGGGGCCTACCTCGGGGCGTCGTGGGAGGTCGATGTCTGGGGGCGCGTCCGTGAGCAACGCGCCGCAGCCAGGGCGAACTTTGAAGCCGTACAACTCGACTACGCATTCGCACGACAGTCCCTCGCTGCGACCGCGGCGAAGAGCTGGTACCTGACAATCGAAACGCGGCGTCTCGTGGACCTTGCCGCGCAGGATGTCGAACTGTACGTAGGGTTGCTGAAACTTGCGCAAATAAGAGAGGCTGCCGGGAAAGTCGGCAATCTAGACGTAGTCGAAGCCAGCGCAAGCCTGAACGAATCCCAGAGCCAACTCCGGAAAATGCAGTCTCTGTACAGCGAGGCACGTCGCAATTTGGAGGTGCTCGTCGGGCGTTATCCGGCCGGTGCGCTGGAAGTGGACGCGGGATTCGTGCCAACTCCGCCATCAGTCCAGGCGGGTTTGCCAGGCTCCCTCCTCGAGCGTCGGCCCGATCTCCTCGCGGCTGAACGACAGGTACTAGCGGCATTTCGCAGGCTCGAAGCTTCCAAGCTTGCGCTCTTACCAAGCATTACGCTTACGGCGGATGGCGGGCGGCTTGACGACCGGTTGTTGTCGCTACTCAATCTCAATCCCACCTTGTTTCAGACCGCGGTGCAGATCTACGTGCCGATCTACCAAGGTGG
>Ga0210409_10000833_pt1 | contig 44456 bp, 43 predicted proteins | sample IncBWH17MmetaG_FD_161649 | JGI IMG/M metagenome (GOLD analysis project Ga0210409, IMG submission 161649) | Forest soil microbial communities from Barre Woods Harvard Forest LTER site, Petersham, Massachusetts, United States - Inc-BW-H-17-M | ecosystem: Environmental > Terrestrial > Soil >... | reverse complement strand
CCCGCTTGCCACAGCCTCCAGTCTCCCCCAGGGTATTCAACTGTCAGATCCTACCGAAGGAACCGTGCACGCAGAACTGATTCAGATTCCCGGCGTCGGAGAAGCGGGTTGCTTGAGCTTGGCATCGTGCCGAAATTGGCGCATAGCTTCATGAGGAAAAGAAGAAAGTTCGCCGCGAAGGTAGTGGTTCCGGGAGAGCTGGCAGAACTGAGAGAACCTAAGACTAGAACCAAGCTCATAAATATGCGCAAGCACATGGAGGCCGTGGCTTCAGGGGCTAAAGCCCATATTTGTCAGGCCGTTTACGGCGGGGCTGAAGCCCCGCCCTTCCGTACACCCATTTATGAGATGACTTCTAGCTGGCGGTGGGCACACTCTCGTGCGAATTTTTCTCCGGTGCCAATTCCCTGCGAACAGGGAAAAATACAGGGAATATTGTGCCTTCGGTCGAAGCCCTCCGAGATAAGTCCCCTCCAGAGAGTGCTTTGGCGGGAAAACCTAGGTTTTCGAGACCAATCGGAACAGGGAACGATCAGGGAATGAACAGGGGATCGAATTGCTTGATACTGTGTTCGTTGCGAAATTTTGGCGGCCTCCTCGACTCCGAGCTATGTGAGTTCCGCCGTGTCGCTTTTTACCGAACAAAAGAAAACAAATTGTCCGGTAAGCGCTGCGTTAATCAGGCAAGTGGATTACTCCCGAGTACGCCGTCATCCAGTCACAATCGAAACGGAGTCGTGTTGAACATCTCTCTCATAAGGCAACTGCAATCCAAGCCCCACTTAGTCGGGGGAGCCTACATTGTTGAGAGGAATCGCTGAACGCACGGCAAGACAATCCTAGGTAAGGCCGTTCGCCAAGGGAAGCCGCACTTGAAAACGTGTGTCGCCGGGTTTCGAGCTGACTTGAATACTGCCCCTGTGCTTCTTCACGATACGCTGAACCGTATCGAGGCCAAGGCCCGTACCTTCGCCAACTCCCTTCGTGGTGAAAAAGGGTTCGAAAATATGCGGCTGGATTTCGGGCGAAATTCCCGGGCCGTTATCGGCGATCTCGACCACGACGCAATTGTCCTCGCGATAGGTTCGAACTCGAAGCTTGCCCTCGCCACGCATGGCGTCAATGGCATTGTCGATGATGTTCGTCCAAACCTGATTGAGCTCGCTGCCAAAAGAATTTACCAGAAGTGGGATTTTTTGGTAATCGCGTTCGACCACGACTCCGTGCTTGAGCTTGTGATTCAAAATGATGAGGGTGGTTTCCACGCTCTTCACGATATCGACATTTTGCAAGGGAGTCTGGTCCATATAGGTATATTCCTTGATGGCACGGACCAAGTCCGAAATTCGCGAGGTGCCGCTCTCGATTTCGTTCAGGAGGGTTGCGACCTCAACGGAAGCAGCGATCCTCACTAGAGCGGCACGGGCGGTCTCTGAATCGAGAGTGGCAAACAAGGATTCGAGCGCTTCCGGCTTGACGTTCTTTCGCGCCAAGTCTGCCGCCATCTGCCACAAGTCGTTCTGTCCGTGGCTGCGCAACAGCGAGTCTATCTGCTCTTCGAGGTCGCTGGTGGCTAGCGCATCCCGAGGCACTTCGTTGCGTTGGACGAATGCAGCCTCCAGCTTTTCGATTTCTGCCTGCTGCGCGGCGGTGAGGTCACGACTTCCCAGTTCGTAGTTCGCATCGCGGTTTTTCTTCAGGACGTCGCGCAATTGACTTGCGGCGCGCCGCGCGGCCGAAGCTGGATTATTGAGCTCATGAGCAAGCCCTGCGGAGAGTTTTCCCAGCCCGGCCAGCCGATCGCGCTGTTGTTCCAGGCGCGTTAATTCGCGGATGCGATCGGACATGACACCGACCAAGCGCTTGGCCAACTCCGGCATTTTCTGAATGAGATCTGGAAACAGCGCAGCGGGAAATCGCAGGATACGGCCGTCCTTGACGGCTCTGCCCGTGACTGTGAATTGTTTCATCCGCGAAAATGGCAACGCTCCGGTCACGTCGCCCACATTGCCAGGAATCACGGTGGTCTCTCCGTTGAACTCGCCGCGCCACTCAAATTCGCCTTCGAGAAGCACGAACATCGCCTCGGGAGGATCGCCTTGTCTCGCATAGATTTCGCCTGCCTTGAGACTTTTTTCCTGTGACTGGCCGAGGAACCATGCAATCTGATCGTCTGGCAAATCAGCGAACGCCGGAAAGCGCAATAGCTCGGACGGAGTCACCATTAGACCTTGCTCAAATACTGATGAATGAATTGCACGGCAACAGATCCCTCGCCAACACCTGACGCGACCCGCTTCACCGAGCCGTGGCGCACGTCTCCGACGGCAAAGATTCCGGGAACATTCGTTTCCAGCAGAAACGGATCACGGTCAAGCACCCACCCTTTTGGTCGCTCGCCGCCGCGCATCAAGTCCGGACCCGTCAGGATAAAACCACGATCGTCTCGTTCGATCAAGCCTGCCAGCCAGTCGGTCCGGGGCAGGGCCCCAATAAAGATGAACATGGCACTCGCCGGAACACGCTCTGTCTTGTTGGTATCCGAACAGAGAAATGAAATCTCCTCCAAATGTGTTTCGCCATGGGCCTCGGCCACACTGGCGTGCGGCCAAAGCTGAATGTTAGGAGTCTCTTTGATTTGGTCAATCAAATACTGTGACATCGTGCTCGATAGGGAGCTTCCACGCACGACAATGACCACTCGCTCTGCGTACTTCGCGAAGTTCATTGCTGCTTGACCCGCGGAATTGGCCCCGCCTACCACGTAAACGACTTCGCCTTTGCAGGACAGGGCTTCGGTCGAGCCACCACCGTAATAGACGCCCGCTCCTTGGAGCCGGTCGATTCCCGGAGCTGCGAGTCGCCGCCACTGCACTCCCGTCGCTATCATCAATGCATGGCAGGAGATCTCGCTCCCGTCCGCCAATTTGATTATCCTGTAGGGCCCTTCGGCCCGGACTCCAATGGCCTCTTGGGGCGAAAGTATTTCCACTCCAAAACGCTGAGCCTGCACCACAGCGCGCCGGGCCAGATCCCCACCACTCAGTCCCATCGGAAATCCTAGATAATTCTCGATGCGCGAGCTCATGCCTGCCTGACCGCCGGGAGCTTCCTGCTCTATCATTACCGTATGCAGGCCCTCCGACGCGCCATAAACAGCTGCCGCCAAACCAGCCGGCCCTCCGCCCACGATTGCTAAGTCGTAGAAATCGGTTTGCGCGCGAGTCCGCAACCCAACCTTTTGAGCTACGTCCGCTGGTATGCTCTCAAGAAGTTTTGTACCGTCCGGGAAAAGTACGATTGGAAGACTGACTGCCTCAGGCCCCAGGGCTTCCAGAAGACGCTTCGTTTCCGGATCGTTGGAAGAAAGTTCAACGTCAAGCCACTGATAGGGAACGCGGTTGCGCGCCAGAAAGTCTCGCAATTCATACGACCTGGGCGACCAACGTGTCCCCAACACTCGGATTCCCTCGAATGTTGGTCGGAACGTAGCTCGCCAATCGTCGAGCAGATCATCCAATTGCGGATACAGGTGATCTGCAGGAGGATCCCATGGCTTCAAGAAAAAGTAGTTGATGTTCGCTTGATTGATGGCGCTGATCGCAGCGTTCGTGTCAGCGTAGGCAGTGAGGAGTGCCCGCTTCGCCTCGGGGAAGATTCGCATTCCTTCTTGCAAAAATGTGACACCGTCCATGTGTGGCATGCGCTGGTCAGCAAGAAGCAGGGCCACGCTGTCATTTCGCACCTTCAACTGCTTTAAAAGAGTGAGCGCTCCCTCGGGCGAATCGCTTCCGATCACACGGTATTCAGCACCGTACTTCGAACGCAGGTCGCGCTCGATCGCACGCAGAACATCGGAGTCGTCATCCACACTGAGCAAAATTGGCTTCGCCATGATCAGTCCCAAGTTCAGTACAACGAGTAATTCTAGACTATACTTCTCAGCACTCAAATAGACTCATAGGATGCTGGAACTTCGGTTTTGTCGCGCAGATAGATTTCACGGTGGCATACATCTGTCTCTGATGGTACAAGCTTGGCAATGCGCCGTGAACTTTTCACCGACGGACATTCTGATTCATTTCAGAACCTCATCGACACGCAAACGCATTCACAGTCTTCATGAAGCCTCCATGTGACGAATCCATAATCCGTTCGGGGAATGCTGGCGTTCCGTGCGAAGCGCAAGCGGGACCTTGGATCCTGGCAGTGACAATTCTCGGTTCCAGCATGGCCTTCATCGACAGCACAGTTGTCAATGTAGCTTTACCAGCACTCCAATCGAGCCTCCACACCACGGTCGTCGGCGTGCAATGGGTGGTCGAGTCTTATGGGTTATTCTTGGGGGCTCTGATTCTCGTCGGTGGCTCCCTCGGCGACTTGTTTGGTCGCCGGCTGACCTTCTTGGTTGGTGTGGGAATTTTTGCAACTGCTTCCATCGTTTGCGGCCTTGCCTCGAACATTCAACAGCTCGTCATCGCGCGAAGTGTTCAAGGTGTAGGAGCTGCCTTTCTCGTGCCCGGCAGCCTGTCGATTATCAGCGCATCTTTCGACGAAAAAAGCCGCGGACAAGCGATCGGTACCTGGTCTGGCTTCACTGCGATCACAACAGCCGTGGGGCCGGTTCTCGGCGGCTGGCTGATTGAGCATGCCTCCTGGCGCTGGGCATTCTTCATAAACGTTCCGCTGGCGGCCGCCGTAATTGCAATTTCGCTGGGGCACATTCCCGAAAGTCGTAACGCGACTGCCAGACATGTGGATTGGTGGGGAGCGCTGGTCGCGACTCTCGGACTAGCTGGCCTGGTCTATGGGTTCATCGAGTCCACAAATCTCGGTTGGGGCCATCTTCTGGTTTTCGGAAGCTTGATTACCGGTCTCGCCTGTCTCATCGGTTTCCTGTTCGTTGAGGCCAAAGTGAGTTCGCCCATGGTTCCCCTGACGCTTTTCCAATCGCGCAGTTTCAGTGGCGCGAACCTGCTCACTCTGTTCCTCTACGCCGCCCTAGGAATCTTCTTTTTCTTGTTTCCGATGAACCTTATCCAGGTGCAGGGATACTCGCCAACTGCGACCGGTGCAGCCGCGCTGCCGTTAATTCTGCTTATGTTCTTTCTTTCCCGCTGGTCTGGTGGCCTCGTCGCGCGCTATGGTCCAAGGGCGCCACTGATCGTTGGCCCACTCATTGCGGCGGCAGGCTTCGCTCTTTTCGCTGTGCCAAATGTGGGAGCTAGTTACTGGCAAGCATTCTTCCCCGCGTTCGTGGTTCTCGGCCTGGGAATGGCGATTAGTGTGGCTCCTCTGACCACGGTCGTTATGAGTTCAGTAGAGCGAGATCGTGCTGGCACCGCCTCGGGCATCAACAACGCGGTTGCTCGGGTGACGGGCGTACTGGCCATTGCAATCCTCGGTATCGTGATGGTGAAACTCTTCAGTTCTAGCTTGAATCGTAGCCTCGGTGGGCAGCTGCTTCCGCCCGGCATTCTCCAGTACATTCAGTCTAATGAGATTAAACTCGCCGGCCTCGACTTACACTCTGGCCTAGATGCCGAAACTGCAGCTGTGATCCGTGCGTCAATTTCCCGTGCGTTTGTCTTTGGATTCCGAACCGTAATGTTGATCTGTGCAGGCCTGTCCTTGGCAAGTGCTGCGGTCGCATGGCTAATGATTCCTTCTAAAACCGCATCGAAATGCGCGGGCGCACGCTAAGTCCCGATAAGTTCTATAAAAGGAGTCAAGAAAAAAACACTTCGCCTGTGGCCGGATTTTTTCTTGCCGTCCAGCCCGCTCCATCGAGCAGGATTGTTCTGGCCTTCCGTTCCTTGATCTCGGGACGCTACGAAAGTCCTGTAGCGCTTTTGGTTTTCTCTACCAGCGGTTTTCATCGCCTCTTGGCGACGAAGCCAGTCTGTTCTGAGACCAACAAGCAGCGCGGTTGTCAACTGTCAACCATGGTTCTATTGGGGACTCGTGGCCCATAGCTTTTTCGGGTTGTTCGAGGGGGCCTAGGGTCGGATGGGAGACTAAGCATGCCCGAGGCACGCCAAGCCTAACTTATCGGCTGAGACTCGCCCTCGAACCCGAGTGTCGGATAATCGGACATGTTCCGGTCTAGTATTGAACTTGTGCGGTAAACGCGCTAATCAGGACTTAGGCTCTAGTCGGTATCCTGTTCGAGATTAGCTCCGAGTGGCTGACCCGAACGGCGCGGGGCAAAAAAGGACTCCACAATCAGATGGCGACCTGAATGCGCCCGCCGCATCGAAGAAGGTCATGCCGCATCTAATCGCCTAGAGGTGAAAGAAGATGAGGCGTCTAAACTCAAGTCTAATTGGGGGTTTGTTTCTGGCGGCTATGCTCGCCATTCCCGCCAGGGGTGACACTCAGCCACGAGGAAGTGCAGTACCGGGCACGTTGAATTACGTCGAAGGGCAGGTTTCGGTGGTTTCTCAACAACTCGATTCAAAATCGATTGGTTCGCAGACTCTGCAAGCAGGCGAGTCGATCACAACTGAAAGCGGGAAAGCAGAACTATTGCTCACGCCCGGTGTCTTCCTGCGAGTCGGCAGCAACAGCTCAGTCAAGATGATTTCGCCTAGCCTTACCAGCACCGAAATCGGAGTCGAGCAAGGCGAAGCATCCGTCGAAGTCACCGAGATTCATCCGCAGAACAACATTCGCATTGATACGGACGGCATTACAACTCGAGTCGTGAAAAACGGATTCTACGATTTTGATGCGGCCCGCAATCAGGTGTTCGTTCTCGAAGGCGAAGCCATCGTCGACGAAAACGGCAAGCAGGTGAAACTGAAGGGTGGGCATGAACTCACGCTCAACCAGGATTCCACGAGGCCGCAGGGCTTCGACAAGAATACGTACAAATCCGGTGATCTCTATCGTTGGAGCAGTCTGCGCTCTGCGTATCTCGCGGAAGCGAACGTTGACGCCGCGCCCGCATATATTGCCGGCGGCGGCTACGGCCCCGGATGGTATGGCGGGGGCTGGTATTGGAATCCGTGGTTTGGCTGCTACACGTTCATTCCCGCCGACGGGATCTTTTACAGCCCGTTCGGCTGGGGATTCTATTCGCCGTTCTTCGCGTTCGATGCTCCGTTCTTTTTCGAGGACCACCACCATCACCACTTCGACCCTGACCGCCGAGGCGGTGATCGTGATGGGCACTACGCTCCGGACATGCGCGGCGGCGGATATCATGCCGGGCACGGATATTCGGGACCGCACGCCGGAAGCAATGGCGGCAGAGTCGCCGGTGGCGGATACCACGGAGGGGGAGGTGCAGCTTTCCATAGTGGAGGGTCCTCGGCAGGCGGATTCCACGGTGGCAGTGGGTTCACAGGCCACAGCCGCTAAGAACTGAAATTTCTCTTTCGAGCAGAACCAAATGACGGTCGGGCGGGGTGCGAAAGTGCCCCGCCTTTTTTTGCTGCAGACGGTTAACCAGACCTGCCCGGTAAGCGCTGCCAGCTCAAGCGGTCGATGCAACACCATCCAGTGCGTTGATTCGACAACGCTTCTGCAGGAGATCTATCAGTTTGGCTGTATTCGGACAAAACCTAGCCAAGGCAGTGTTCTGGATGATCTAGCGGTACCGAGCGATTTTATCCTTGTTTTCAATGCAATGTGGGTTCGTGCTTAGTGTTGCGTCGACCCATTGAGACCACCGCGTTTATCAGGCAAGTGGAATATGTTCCAAGTGGCCGGTCATGCGCCCGCCACGAGTGCAACTGCGCGAGGATCAGCGAATGCCTTGCAGATTTTTGGGCTTCTGCGCGTCGTATCGGTTCCTGGCGATCTGAATTCTTTCGCGATTTTGGCCGGCCCAAACTCCTAGTTCTTTAATCGGATTCAGCAGACTGTGCCCAAGCTTCGTCAGTTCATACTCAACACACGGGGGAATGGTTGGATACACCGTTCTGGTGATCAGGCCATCTCGCTCCAAACCCTTCAAGGTAACCGTGGGATTGAACCTCGCCGCGCACCGCGCGCGGAAGTTGTTTGGCTGGTTCGGCGGGCCGGAACTTGACGCCACCCGTCAGCCTTCGCAAGGCTCCGGTTCCCACTGGGTCGGTGCCACGCGGTGATTCCCAGCTTGCTGTTGGAAACCTTTGTTTGTCGGTGTATAGTTGAGTGTGTACTCAGCAATGAGGAATTCTTGTGGCGCGCCCTAAGAGCGAAGGCAAGCGAAACGCAATCCTCGACGCCGCGACCCGCGTATTTGCGGAGCGTGGTCTCGCAGCTGCCCCAACGTCTGAAATCTCAAAGCGGGCCGGGGTCGCCGAGGGAACTCTCTTCACATATTTCGAGAGCAAAGATCATCTGATCAACTCGCTCTACCGGGAGATCAAGCTGGAGCTCGCGGACGCCATGATGTCGGATTTCCCGAGGAAGCAGAATGTTCGCACCAAACTGAAGCATGTTTGGAACCGGTACGTAAAGTGGGGAATTGGGAATCCGGAGCGGCGCAAGGTGCTGGCGCAATTGTACGTTTCCGAGGTGCTCACCAAAGAATCCAAAGACGCGGGCGGCGCGCCGTTCGTCGAGATGCACAACATGATTCGCGACGCGATTGACGTGCGCGCTTTCCGGAACGATCTCCCGGCGGAGCTTGCCTCGAAGTCGTTTGGAGCATTGGCGGATGCGACGATGGACCTGATGGTCCAGCATTCGGCCAAGGCGAACAGGTACCGCGACAGCGGCTTTCAAATGTTCTGGGCCGCACTCACCAGGCGATGAATTCGTGCATCCAATGAAGCGACTCTTGCATCGATTGAATGAGTGAGTGCTCACACTTATGAGGTTCACTATCTACTAGGAGCGAATGGAATGACTGAGCAAAAGCCTCTGAATTCAGGATTTGGACCAAAGACGACGGCGCAAGAGGTGATGGCAGGACGCGATCTTCGAGGCAAGGTGGCGATCGTGACGGGCGGCCACGCGGGCCTTGGGCTGGAGACGACGCGAGTGCTGTCAAAGGCAGGGGCTACGGTTGTAGTCGGTTCCCGCGATCCCAAGAAAGCTGAAATGGCCGTTGGGAAAATGATGAACGTCGAGGTGGGCCAGTTGGACCTGGCGGGTCCTAGCTCCATCGACCGATTCGCCAGCGAATTTCTAAATTCAAATCGGGCGCTCGATCTCCTGATCAACAACGCAGGCATCATGGCGACTCCGCTGGCGCGCGACGAGCGGGGCTACGAGATGCAATTCGCGACGAATCACTTGGGACATTTTCAGCTTACGGCCAGACTGTGGGAGGCGCTCAAGAAATCCAGTGATGCGCGGGTGGTGACGCTTTCTTCCCGTGGCCATAGCTTCGCTGAACTTGATTTGAGCGACCCAAACTTCGAGAACAGGCCGTATGACAAATGGAAAGCTTACGGACAATCGAAGAGCGCAAATTCGCTATTCTCGATCGGGCTTGATACGCGAGGGCGGGAGCACGGCATACGGGCATTCGCGGTGCATCCGGGCGCGATCCTCACAGAGCTTACCCGCTATATCGCGGAAGAAGAATTAAAGGCCTTCGGCGTCTATAGGGAAAATGGCGTCCTCAAGGTTCCCGAACGTTTCAAGAACGTTGAGCAGGGTGCGGCAACGACAATTTGGTGCGCCGTGAGTCCGCAATTGAACGGCAAAGGCGGGGTCTACTGCGAAGACTGCGACATCGCGGCGGCGGTCCCTGCCGATAGCAAGCTTTTCACCGGCGTGCGCCCCTGGGCCATCGATAAGGGAGCGGCTGAAGCTCTTTGGGTTCTCAGCGAGAAACTCACCTCTGCCTCGATCCCGGAACGCACCGCCGCAGGAAGAAGTGCGTGAGTCATTAGATAATTACACTGAACATTGCCCAATGGACTTGAATCGCCGCATCACCCTGCCGAATCCGATAGATATCTAGAGGTGGGGTAACCAGAAGAGGCTCATGAGCACATCGGCGGAGCTGGCGCTGGACAAATCATCCAAACGATATGAGGCGCTGCTGCGCGCAACGGCCGCGATTGCTGCGTGTCGCGACTGTGAGTCTTTGGAGCGCCGGTTCGCCGGTGACTTGCGCAGCGTCATCGACTTCGATTATTTGAACTTCGTAATCTTCAACGAAGCCAGATGTAGGGTGGAATGGCGTTTGTTCGAGTCCACCGTGAAGAGCGCCACCATTTCAGAGGCAGACCTCTCAACGCACGAGACGACGAGCGGCTGGGTTTACGAGCATCAGCAGCTTTTGGTCATCGGGGACTGGAGCCAGGAGAGCCGCTTCCTGGGATTGAGAAAAATCCTGAGTGAGCTGAACATCGGGTCCAGCTGTACGCTGCCTCTAACCACTGCGCATCGGCGGTTCGGAGTCATTGAGTTTGGCTCCTCGCATCTCAATGCCTATCCGGAAGAGGAAGTCAGCTTCCTTTCGCTCGTAGCAGACCACGTGGCGTTGACGATCGAAGGCGCACTCAATTTCGAGGAAGCCCAAAGAGCGCAAGCGGAGCTTCAGAGCAACCATGAGCGGCTGAAGCTGCTGCTTGATCTAACCAATCATATCGTCTCGAATCTCGACCTTCGGGATTTGCTGCGAGCGATCTCGGCAAGCGTTCGGCGCGTCATGAAGTGCGACGCTGTTGGCGTATTGCTGCCGAATGCGAAGGGCAGCCACTTGCGGGTGATTGCTCAAGATTTCCCAGAGAGCAAGGGATACACCAAAGAGGAGACCCTGATTCCCGTTGACGATACGCCACCCGGGATCGCCTTCCGCACGGGCAAACCACTCGCGGGCAAACTCCAGGATTTCCCGTCGTTCGATGCTGAGGCGATGAATCCCGGGAAGAACGAGGGCTTCAAGATTGCGTGCTTTGCGCCGCTGATCAGCCGGAACCACGTCCTGGGTCTTTTGGGGCTGGGGCGGATCGAAGAGAGCCTCTTCACGCAGGACGACGTTGATTTTGTTACGCAAATTGCGAGTCAGGTGGCCGTGGCGGTGGAGAACGCGCTGGCCTATGGTGAAATCGCCGACCTGAAGGATCGACTCGCACAGGAAAAACTCTATCTCGAAGACGAAATCCGCGGCGAAATGGATTTCGAAGGGATTGTGGGGCAGAGTATGGCCCTGCGCCACGTTCTGCAGCTCGTCGAAACGGTGGCGCCAAGCGATTCCACAGTTCTGCTGCTGGGAGAAACAGGCACCGGCAAGGAGTTAATTGCACGTGCCGTTCATGAGCGCAGCCGGCGAAGAGATCGCACCTTGGTCAAGCTGAATTGTGCAGCGATTCCGACCGGCCTGCTTGAAAGCGAACTCTTCGGCCACGAAAAGGGGGCCTTTACCGGGGCGGTCTCACAGAAAGTCGGCCGGCTTGAACTTGCGGACAAGGGCACGCTCTTCCTGGATGAAGTTGGAGACATCCCGCCCGAGCTGCAGCCCAAGCTCCTGCGAGCGTTGCAGGAACGCGAATTCGAACGGTTGGGAAACAGCCGCACGATGAAGGTCGATATGCGACTTGTCGCCGCGACGAATCGCGATCTCGAGAGAATGGTGGCGAATCACGAGTTTCGCAGCGACCTTTACTACCGCCTCAACGTTTTTCCCATCCGCATCCCGCCGCTGCGAGAGCGCCCGGAGGATATTCCTCTCCTGGTGCGCTACTTCGCCCAGAAGTACGCGCAGCGCATGGAGAAGCAGATCGAATCGATCCCGGCCGCGGCCATCAAAAAATTGACGCAATGGCATTGGCCGGGAAATATTCGCGAGCTAGAGAATTTCATTGAGCGCGCCGTGATTCTCACTCGCGGCGCTGCACTCGAGGTTCCTCTTACGGAGCTAAAGACCGACGTCCCCCCGCCGGCCCCCGCTGCTGGAACACGGGAATGGAACGAGCGAGAGGAGATTATGCGCGTTTTGAAGGATGCAGGGGGACGCGTCGGAGGCTCCGATGGTGCCGCGGCGCGCATGGGAATCAAACGGACCACGCTCATCTCACGCATAAAGAAGCTAGGCATAGATCCACGAGCAGTGTCATAACCCTTCGTCACTCGTCGACACCCCCGTCGACACCTTCGACAATTCGCAGCGCAGTTCTTCTGATCCTTCCTGAATTCAATAACTTGAAACCCGATCGACTTTGGCATTTGCATTGCCATTACCTCACCTCGGGGACGGGCGACCTGTAATGTTTAAGATCACGACGATCGACACGGATATTCAACGAAAGCTCATTCTCGAGGGCGGAATTGTTGAACCTTGGGCCGCTGAACTTAGCAAGACTTGGGAGCGCGCCTGTGATTCGCTTGGGAAACGCAAGCTCGTAGTCGATCTGACCGGAGTCACGGTAATCAGCCGGGACGGGACTCGCGTCCTGAATAACATGAAGAATCACGGGGTGGAATTCATTTGTCGTGGCGTCTATGTCAGCCACGTGCTGCGAAATCTCAAGATGCTGTGCAAGGCGGGGACTAAATAACGTACTCCTGATGGAGGTGCGGGATGTCTGTTGCGATGAATGAAGTGAGCACGTGGAAGGCGAGTGGGCGTGGGGCCGCCAACTCACAGGAATCTGAAGCTGCACTCTTGGACGCTGCCAGGAGACGCGACCCGGGCGCTTTCAAAGAGCTCGTCTCAAGGTACGGTCCGCGCATTTTCCGCCTCGCACAGAACATTACCCGGAACCGCGAAGATGCTGAGGAGGTTTCTCAGGATTCCTTTACACGGGCTTTCCTGCACATGGATGCATTTCGTGGAGACTCTCGCTTTTATACCTGGCTCGTGCGCATTGCGATCAATCAATCGCTCATGAAACTGCGCACGCGCCGATCGCGCGAGTTGCACCTCGACCGTCCTGCTACGACCGATGAGGCCACTTCCTTCGCTGAAGTCGCAGACAACGCTCCGACGCCCGAACAACGGTACTCACAGGCGGAGCTTCGACAGATCCTCGCCGCGGCGATGAGCAAGCTCCCAATGACGTTCAGGGAGGTCCTGCTTCTCCGGGAAGTAGAGGAGCGTTCGACCGAGGAAACAGCAAGGATGTTAGGACTGTCGATTAGCGCCGTGAAGTCCCGGGCGCTCCGCGGCCGGCAAAAGCTGCACGAAGTATTGACAAAGCATTTTCGGCCGAGCGAGCTAGGCGGTTTCTCGAAGGCACTCAGTTTAGGGGGCAGATTGTGATCGCGTGGGCGCTGATCGCAGTACTCGTGATTCTTGGCTTTCTCTGCATATCTGATCCGGTTAGCGACTTCAGTCACCGATTTCGGCCCTGAGTGTGAGCCGACTTTGTTATTGGAGCGAGCCTGCAGGTGCACAGTGGGAGTGTGGTGTTAACCATGAAGGAGGTGCTGATCATGGTAGCGCAATTTGTGATTCTCTCGATTTTCGTGATGTTGATGGCGTTTTACGGATTTGTGTTCTGGCGTTGGCGGAACGATGGGAAGCAGCGCCATGTGAGGCGCGAAACCCCTTCAAGCCCAGTCGCCAATGCGAGGAGCTTCGGACGTTGATCGAACTTGTGAAAATTCAGAAACAAGGAAGGTCCATGAGTCGGAGAATTCTCGGAGTTTTGAGTTGGAAGTCTCCATGCATACTGGGCCTCGTTTGCCTAGCAGCTGCCTTTTCCATTTCCTGCGGAAAAAAAGTCACCGCTGCGCCCGAGAGGCCGCCATCGTTGGTCACCGTCTCTGCCGCGGTGTCTCGCGACGTGCCCGTCTACCTCGACGAGATCGGTAAGAATGGCGCCTTCGAGTCCGTGACAGTGACACCGCAGGTGGCGGGGCGGATTACCGAGCGGCACTTCGAGGACGGCGCGAATCTGCAAAAGGGCCAGCTCCTATTTGTGATCGATCCTCGTCCTTTTCAGGCTCAGCTTGATTCCGCCCAGGCCAATCTCGCACAAGCCAAGGCCGCATTGGAACTCGCAAAGATTCAGTTTGCCCGCGACGAGGAACTGGTAGGGACGAAGGCCATCTCTAAACAGGACTACGATACGAAAAAGAACACCGTTGACGTTGACAAGGCGCAGGTGGAGGCCGCCGAGGCGGCGCTCGAAACCGCCAAGCTCAACCTCGAATACTGCTACATCCACTCTCCGATTGAAGGCCGCGCGGGTGCCCGATTGGTTGACATCGGAAACGTTGTGCAGACGAACACGACAGCGTTGCTGCTCATTCAGCGCCTCGATCCAATCTACGCTGATTTTACGATTACAGAACGCGATCTTCCTGAGGTACAGAAGCAAATGGCGCGCGGGAACTTAGATGCGCGCGTCCGACTTCCGTCCGACGGCGATGACGGTGTCCGTACGGGCAAGGTGACGTTCCTCGACAATGCCGTACAAAATGCAACTGGGACCGTCAACTTGCGGGCGACGATTCCAAATCCGGATCACCATTTCTGGCCCGGACAATTCGTGAACGTCCGGCTTGTCTTGGCCACCGATAAGGGTGCGGTGATGATTCCCAGCGAGGCGACCCAAATCAGTCAGAAGGGTCCGTTCGTTTACGTCGTAAAACCGGACCAAACCGCCGAATTGCGGGTCATCACGCTGGGGCAGCGACAGAGCGGCAACGTGGTGGTGACAAATGGATTGGTTGCCGGCGAGAACGTAGTGCTGACGGGACAGCTAACGGTTGTTCCCGGCGCGAGAGTAAAGGTTGTTCAAGGCACCCCTGAGAGCACTAATCCGACAGGCAAATCCGATGGAGACGAAAGTAAAGGCGGGGGAGGGCGGTCGTGAACCTGTCCGAACCGTTCATTCGCCGTCCCGTGATGACGGTCGTACTGACCGTGTCGGTCCTTCTCTTTGGCGTGATCGCTTACTTCGGATTGCCAGTGAGCGACCTGCCTGCGGTCGACTATCCCGTAATTCAAGTGCAAGTGAACTATCCCGGCGCTACTCCCGAAACGATGGCAAACAATGTGGCCACTCCGCTCGAACGGCAATTCATGCAAATGCCCGGGTTGGAACTGGTGACGTCCAATAGCATCCAGGGACACACCAGTTTTGTTTTGCAATTCGCGCTCTCGAAAAGCCTCGACGCCGCCGCCACGGATGTTCAGGCTGCGATCACGCGGGCGACGGGACAACTGCCGCTAGATCTGCCAAGCCCGCCCACATTCACCAAGACCAACCCTAACGATCAGCCCATCCTTTACGTGGCGCTGACCAGCGACACCGTTACGACCGGACAGCTCTACGACTATGCCAACACGCAGGTCGGGGAGCGAGTCAGCATCCTGCCCGGCGTCAGTCAAGTCGCGGTCTACGGCACTCAGTCGGCGGTGAGGATCAAGGCCGACCCCTCCGCGATGGCCGTTCGGAACATTACGCTCGACGACCTTAGTGCTGCCATCAAGAACGGCACGAGTTACACGGGTGCAGGTCAGTTTGACGGCCTGCATCGGACCTTTCTACTTCAACCGCAGGGACAACTGAGTACTGCCGAGCAGTATGAACAGCTGATTGTGGGACAGAGCAATGGAGCTCCCGTTCATCTGAAGGACGTGGCCATCGCGAAGGACAGCGTCCAGGACGAGCGCGTCGACATGCGGTTTTGGGTCAGAGGGCACCACGTGCCTACCGCTACCGTTGTCTTAGCCGTTTTTCGCCAGGCTGGCTCGAATGCGGTGGAGGTTGCAAAATCTGTGCGAGATCTCCTCCCCAGCGTTCAAGCTCAGCTTCCAAGCTCGGTCGCCATCGTGCCGATTTACGACCGTTCGAAGACAATCGTAGATAGCACCAAGGACGTGGAAGAGACGCTGTACATCGCCTTCGCGTTGGTCGTGATAGTCATCTTCCTCTTTCTCGGCCGCGCCAGAGACACCCTCATCCCTGCAGTCGCGCTGCCGCTGTCTTTGCTGCTCACGTTTGTGGTGATGAAAATCCTGGGCTATAGCCTTGACAATCTGTCGCTCATGGCGCTCACCCTTGCGATTGGCTTTCTCGTGGATGACGCCATCGTGTTCCTGGAGAACACGGTGCGCCTGATGGAAGAAGGCCGGGATGCGCTGAAAGCATCTCTCGAATCCGCCAAAGAAATTAGCTTCACGATCTTGGCGATGACAATCTCACTCGCTGCTGTGTTTATCCCATTGGCATTCATGAGCGGCCTGATCGGACGCATTTTCCGCGAGTTCTCAATCACGATCATTGTTTCGATATTCGCCAGTGGAATCGTTTCGCTTACGCTGACTCCGCTCATGACCTCCAGGCTGCTCGAAGAACGTGGCGCCGGTGCGAAAAAGACTTGGATGGAGAGAGCCGCTGGCGCAGTTGAACGCCGAATCCTCGGCGTGTACGGGCGTTCTCTCTGGTTCTTTCTCCGGCACCGGTGGATTTCCGCCGTCACTTGGGCGGTCTGTCTCGCGGGAACCGGGTACTTGTTCTATGCCGTTCCCAAATCATTTCTACCTATCGGCGACAGCTCATTCATCCGCGGTGTGCTCGTGGGGCAGGAAGGTTCGTCGCCGAATCAAATGCACGCCTACCAGACCGAGGTCGAGAAAGTCCTGCAGGCCAATCCAGCCGTGGAAACAACTTTCACAATGAGTGGAAATAGTCAGTTTCTACCCGCGAATCAGGAATTCGTGATTGCATTTCTGAAGGATCCGACTAAGCGGCTTCCAATCCATGCGGTTGCGGGACAGTTGATGGGGGGGCTCGACTCCAGTATTCCAGGAACGATTACATTTCTGCAGCCCAACCCTGTGTTGGAGATCAGCACGGGCGCCACTGCCAACACGCAAGGTCAGTTCGCCTACGCGCTTTCCGGCATCGACCCCGCCTTGGTTTACAACGTCGCAGGAAAGCTGATGGGCAAGATGCATGAGTACCCTGGGTTCCTGTTCGTGAATTCGGATCTGTACAACCACACTCCCAACGTTCAGGTGGACATTCTCCGCGATCAGGCAAAGCTCTATGGTGTGTCAGAGAGCCGTATCCTCGGCTTGCTTCACAACGCTTACTCGCAAAACTACAGCTACCTGATCAAAAAGCCCACGGATCAGTACCAGGTGATACTCGAAGTCGAGGATAACGGCCGTACGGCGCCGGAGGACTTGAATCGACTTTACATCAAAAGCGACGACGGAACGCGGATGGTTCCTCTCAACGCTCTCACGACTTGGCACACGTTGCTTGGGCCGCAAGCGGTCAATCACATCAACCAGTTCACGAGCGTCACTCTCTTTTTCAACCTCAAGCCCGGTTACACCATCGGCCAAGCCACGCAATTTGTGGAAGACTCCGCGAAAGAAATCCTTCCACCCGAAGTCCGGGGAAGTCTTCAGGGTGAGGCATTGACCTTTCGCAACACGGTTTCCAGTCTCGCGGTCCTGATGTTGGTGGCCTTCTTCGTGATGTACGTGATTCTGGCGATCCTGTATGAGAACTATCTTCACCCGATCACTGTGCTCTCGTCGCTGCCGGTGGCTCTGTTCGGCGGATTGTTGACGCTTTGGCTGTTTGGTTCGGAAGCCTCGCTTTACGCGTACATCGGCATGTTCATGCTGATGGGAATCGTGAAGAAGAATGGGATCATGATTGTGGACTTCGCGCAACAGCGGGTCGAGCACGGCGTCAAGGACGATCAAGCGATTCATGACGCCAGCATGGAACGCTTTCGCCCGATCATGATGACGACGATGGCCGCGCTCCTCGGCGCACTGCCCATCGCGCTCGGTTTCGGCGCAGACGGCGCTTCTCACCGGCCGCTGGGGCTAGTGGTCATCGGCGGTCTGGTTGTCTCGCAGCTCATCACGCTGTACATCACGCCCGCCATTTACTTGTATTTGGAAGAATTCCAAGAAAAAGTCCTGGACCGCTTCTCGTTCTTCCGCGCGGCGCGCCCCGAGCTGTCGATTCCGGGGAATGCCCCCGCGGCTGAACCGGGATTAGGAGACTAGCATCACGATGCTTCAACATTGTCGCAGTTCTCGTCCCGAACGAGTTTCGCTTCTGGTTCTTTGCGCGATCGTGGTTTGGTTCGCCGGTTGCGCAGTCGGCCCAAATTACAAAAGGCCGGACGCAAGTGTGCCAAGTTCGTATCGAGGGCAGTTGGACGTCCAAGCGGACAACCAGGCGCCGAAAAGAGATCCTGCACTGGGCGATGCAGAGTGGGCAAAAGTTTTCCAGGACCCGGAGTTGCAGCGCTTAATCCGTGAGGCACTCCTTTACAATTACGACGTGCGCATCGCCGCGGCGCGCATTCAAGAGGCTCGCGCTCAACTCGGAATCACCCGCGCGGACCAATTCCCCAGCCTGAGCGCGGGCGGCAATATCACTAGCCAGCGTGACTCGGCATCCGGCCCAATCCCGGCATTTCAACTGACGCAAGGGCAGTTGAATGTGTCCGCATCGTGGAATCTCGACTTCTGGGGACGCTACCGGCGAGCCACGGAAGCGCAGAGAGCCAGATTGCTGGCCCAGGAGTGGGCTCAGCGGGCGGTGATTTCGTCTCTGATCGCCAATGTTGCCAGCGGGTATTTTCAGCTTCGCGAGCTTGATCTCGAACTGGAAATCTCGAAACGCACTCTGGCTTCTCGTTCGGAATCTCTTAAACTCACGGCCATGCGCACCGAACACGGAATCGACACGATGCTCGACCAGCGCCAGGCGGAACAGTTGGTCTATACAGCCGGAGCACAGGTTCCCGACCTCGAGAGGCAAATCGAGCAAGAAGAAAACGCGTTGAGCATTTTGCTCGGGAATAATCCAGGAGCCATTCCGCGCGGGATGAAACTCACGGAACAGCCGCACGCTCCGGAGGTTCCCGCGGGGCTTCCTTCGGAGGTATTGGAGCGTCGCCCAGACGTGCGAGAGGCCGAAGAGAACCTCGTTGCCGCCAATGCGCAGATCGGTGTGGCCAGGGCTGCCTACTTTCCCCAGATCTCGCTGACCGGATCGGGCGAATATCAGAGTTCTGCGCTCTCGAATCTCTTCACGGGTCCTGCCGGAATTTGGAGCTTCGGCGGATCGTTCACGCAACCAATCTTCGAGGGAGGCAGGCTTCGGTCCAACGTCCGTCTTGCAGAAGCGACGCGCCAGGAAATGCTCTTGACCTACCAGCAGGCAATCCAGGGTGCATTTCGGGATGTTTCCAATGCGCTCGTGGCTTATCGAAAGAATCGCGAGTTTCGAATTCAGGAAGAGAAGCTCACGGAAGCAGCTCGCGATGCGGCGCAGCTCTCTGAGCAACGATTCAACGCCGGAGCAACAGACTACTTGGAAGTGTTGACGAACGAGACGAACTACTTTTCTGATGAGCTGACGCTCGCTCAAGCCCAATTCAATGAACTCCAGGCGCTGGTCCAGCTCTATCAAGCTTTGGGTGGCGGCTGGCAACAATAGGTAAGTTCTGTACTGTTTTTCGGGGAGGTAATTTACTGCCATTGTCGTTCCATTCTCTCGGCAATCCGAATTTGCAGCATGTTTTTGCTGGAGATTACGACTAAAAATCGAGGTTGGCATGGAAGATAGAGACATTGTCAGAGTTCTTCTGGTAGGCGACAACCCTCAATCATTTTCACCCTCCAGGAAACTTCTCGAGCGGAGCGGTTGCGAATGCCACTTTGCGGGATCCTTGGAGGCAGCGAGAGACCTTTTGCACTTGTGGCGATTCGATATTGTTCTGAGCATGCAGGCAGTAGGTGACACCATCCAGAAACTTGTCGGTTTGCTGTCAGGTTCCCACATTAGCTTGTTCTCCTCTCTCCGCGTCGAAGAGGGATTTTGGTGGTTGCCTGTCTTGCAATTTGGGAGGGAATCCTACGGACCTGCGTTACGCGTAGGCGAGTTCACGCACGTTCTCGATGACCTGAGGGAACAAATCCGGCTTCATAGATACGCTTCACATGGAGCTGGCGATCCGAGGCATCCCTAGGGTCGAGCACACCAGCTAAGGAGGCGCGCCCGCCGAAACAAGTGCCACTCTAGAGTGGGTGCGTTTCCAACTCAATTGCATCGACGCGCCGGCGTGCAGCATCTAAAGTGTCTCGGTTGCGGGTAAGCCCAAACCCGGCAGCGGTCAAACACAGTACGCGGACGCGGAATAACAATCCCCGAGCAATGTGGTGAACAAAGTGGAGAGCCATCCTTTGTTTTGAACGGTTGATGACAGAGCCTGCTTTGCGATGAACGTACTGAAAGCCTTTTCACATTTCATCATTTTGGAAAAAATCGCCGAGGGCGGTATGGGTGTGGTGTATAAGGCCGAGGACACAAAGCTCGGCCGCCAGGTCGCATTGAAGTTCCTGCCCGAGGGACTTTCGAAATACCACGCGACTCTCGAGCGATTTCAGCGTGAAGCGCGCGCAGCATCAGCTCTGAATCATCCGAACATCTGCACGATCTATGAAATCGACGTGGTGGACGACGGCGGCGAAACCGTTCCGTTCATCGCCATGGAATTGCTCGAAGGGCAAACGCTGAAGCAGCTGATCAGCGAGAAGCCGATGGCGCTCGACCAGGTGCTCGACCTCGGAATTCAAGTTGCGGACGCGCTCGACGCGGCGCACACGAAAGGCATCGTTCACCGTGACATTAAACCGGCCAATATTTTTGTGACGCGCCGGGGCCAGGCCAAGCTGCTCGATTTCGGCCTCGCGAAACTGGCTCCAGAACCAGAGCGCGCTGGGGATGGCGCTGGGTCCTCTGGGATCCGAACTGCGGCGGAAGAAGTCCCGCTGACAAACTCGATGGCGGTAATAGGGACTGTCGCGTACATGTCGCCGGAGCAGGTGCGCGGAGAAAAACTCGATGCGAGGTCGGACCTGTTCAGCTTCGGCGCAGTGCTCTATGAAATGGCCACCGGCCGACAAGCATTTGCGGGTAACACGGCGGGCGTAGTCCTGGACGCGATTTTGAACCGCGCTCCCGTGCCTCCGACGCGCGTGAATCCAGAACTGCCGGACGAATTCGAAATCACCGTGTCGAAGGCACTCGAAAAAGACCGCGAGATGCGCTGCCAGACGGCAGCGGAGTTGCGTGCGGATTTAAAGCGGCGGAAGCGCGAAACAGGGTGGACCAGCTCGGCAAGCGTGTCGGGCTTTTCCCGTGAGGCGCCACAGGCCCTGCCTTCGGCAGCCGCTTGGGCGAAACGGGTAGGATATGTGGTGGCCGTAGCGACAATTCTCGTGCTCGGAGCGGGACTCGCGGGGGCAAAGTTTCTCGTGAAGCGCCGGGGAGAAACGCCGCGGCTGTCCTTTCGCCAGATTACGTTCCGCCGTGGCATTGTTTATTCAGCGCGCTTCACGCCAGGCGTCAAATCGATTATTTACAGTGCTTCGTGGGACGGAAGTCCTTCTGATCTCTATTCGACGCGCGGTGACAACCTGGAGTCTCGGTCCATGGGGCTCCCGGGCGCGCAGATCGCAGGAATTTCTTCCACCGGAGAGATGGCCGTTTTACTTCGAAGCAGAGCTGGCGTCTTTGAGCTGTACGGAACGCTGGCGCGACTACCGGTTGCAGGAGGCGCCCCGCGTGAGGTTCTCGATGATGCGGATTGGGCCGATTGGTCAGCCGACGGCTCGAATCTTGCGATTTCGCATGGTCAAGACGGATTCGAGCAACTTGAATTCCCGATCGGGAAAGTGCTGTACAGAACGTCTGGATGGATCGGCGATCCGCGAGTTTCGCCAGAGGGCAACCGAATCGCGTTCCTGGCTCACCCGGCGATTGGGGATGACGGAGGCTCGGTTGCTGTCGTGGACCTGAACGGCAAAGTGACCATGCTCTCAACCGGCTGGGTTTGTGCCGAGGGGCTTGTCTGGTCTCCGAGCGGAAAGGAAGTGTGGTTTACGGCAACGAAGTCGGGAGTTAGCCGTGCCCTTTTCGCGGTGGATCTGTCGGGGCGACAAAGGCTCATAGATCGCGTCCCTGCAGAGCTCACAATATTCGATACGGCACGCGACGGCCGGGTGCTGCTCAAGCGCGAGCTCACGCGACACGAGATCAAAGCTTATATCGCAGGCGATACCCGGGAGCAAGAGTTGTCCTGGTTTGACGCCTCCCTGCCCGTAGCTCTGTCCAAAGATGGCAAGACCCTCTTGTTTGGTGAGGTGGGCGAGGCGGGAGGCGCGACTTATGGCGCATACATTCGTGGGACGGATGGGTCCCCGGCTATCAGGTTGGGAGATGGCCAGCCACTCGCCCTCTCGCCGGATGGAAAGTGGGCGGTTTGCGCGACACACACTTCCCCGCCGCAACTCGTCCTTCTGCCTACCAAGGCTGGAAAAGCCAGGATTTTGACGAACGACTCGATTGAGCATCTCGGGGCTGCTTGGCTTCCAGAGGGGAAACGAATCATTTTCTCAGGGAGCGAGCCGGGACATGCCCTTCGGCTGTACGTTCAGGACCTGGAAGGCGGCGTGCCGAAAGCGATTACACCTGATGGCGGTGGAACATGGGCGGTGCTCATCTCACCTGACGGAAAGTTGGTGGTGGGTACCGGCCCGGACGGAAGGTACTACTTCTTCCCGGTTGATGGGGGCGAGGGTCACGTTGTCCCAGGCATCCAATCCAGGGATTACTTCGATGGTTGGAGCGAAGACGGGCGATCTTTCTTCGTCCATAATTCCATGGGATTACCCGTCACAATCTCGCGCATTGATTCCGTAACTGGGAAGAGAACGATCTGGAAGCGGGTTGCCCCCGCCGATCCCGCCGGCGTGGATGCGATCCAAGGCATCGCCATCACTCCTGACGAAAAGTCGTTCATGTATTCCTATCGTAGGAGGCTTTCGGATCTGTATCTAGTGGAAGGATTGAAATAGCCGCAGCCCCGCAGCGACAAAGCGCAGCGGGCGTCGGCGTTGAGATGCGTCGGCGGCATCGATGAGTCATGCCCCCTAGAGTCTCCTGCTCTGTGAACCTGTTTCGCGTATTGCGCCTCACCGTTCTCCATTCGCTGCGGCGTCACGAGGGTCTTTGAAACCGCGCGGCAACCTTCACCTCTTTGAAACTCAAGTCACCGAGGGTCAGCGGCTCGCCGTTTTGTTGCTGGTCATAGTGGTGCTCGAATACTACGCGCGACCCGTTCCATTTCCGGAGGGCGCGCCAGCTAAGAGTGCAGGTTCTACCGGTCACTCCGACCAGGTCGAGTGTCCACTCAGAATGCGTCTCGTCTGCGGCATCTCCACCAATTGCGCTTCCTCGAATGGATATCAACAGACCCCCGACTTCGGCCATTGCGTGAAGCGGGGCTAAGAAGTCGAAGAGAAGTGAGCACACTGTCGCTTTTCCCCGAACCGGTTCTTCGTGGGCTTCGCTGCTTACCTCGATATCGTCGGCATAAAATTCGTTGAAGATCTCAAGATACTCCTCGAAGCTTTCGCTGATCCTGGCGTTGGCGATGGCCGCGTTTAGCGCGCGCTCCGCAGTGTGGGAATTTGTGTATGGATCGCAACCACAGTGATCGGCGGAGATGAGGCTACGTTGAACGACGGCAGTCCCCTTCGTTGGTGAGTGGCTCATGTCTCTCCCCTTGTGCAGCGCTCTTTACCGGCAGCAGGGCAAGCAGGTCCCGTCTGTTCGCTGTTGTCGCCTGGATCCGCACAGCGGGCTCGCACATCGCGACTCGCTCCATCTCGCTCCCACCCAGCTTCGATGCGATAAGAGACCACTCGGTTTCATTTATTCTGCGCAAATAGCAGCGATCGCTGCGAAACCTGCGCATCAATGGGGACTTGACCGCGCGAGGGGACGCTAGATTCGACCCGCAGTTGGTTACCTGGACGGAACTCGCACTTCTGATTCGAGATAGCTATTGAGATGGGCTTGGACGGCGCGCAGCGCTTCCTCATTTCGTTCTAGGCGGTAGAGCATGATGGCGCCCTCGAGGGAGGAAATGATGAGAGTCGCTAGCTTCTTTGCGTCAACTCTGGGGCGGATTTCCCGCGCTTTGATTCCGGCATGGATCATCGAAATAAGGTAGCCCTGCCAACCGCGCAGGGCCTTGCGAGCACGCTCGCGCAGAACGGAGTTTCCGTCATCGGTATCGATGGCTGTGTTGAGCAACGGACAGCCGCCGGGAATAATTCCGCGGCGCTCAACAAAGTTTGCAACCATCTTTTTCAGCCTATCGACGGTATTTGAGGCGCCATCGAGATCGTGAATTCTCGCGTTCAGAGCTTCCCGCCAGGCATAGTCAAACGCCTCCGCCGCCAGCGCCTCCTTGCTGTCGAAGTGCCGGTAGATGCCGCCTTTTTCCAGCCCAGTGGCCTTCATCAGATCGGATAAAGCAGCTCCGTCATAGCCCCGCTGATTGAAGATGGGGGCCGCCTTGCGAATGATCTCCTGCCGCGTCTGTTCGCCTTTCCGCATGCCCTAGTCCCCCTGGCCCATTCTGCGACCAACTGGTCGCCGATTGCATTGTACCAGATGTTAGATGAGACCAAACGGTCTCTTGTTGCATCCAAGAAAGCGAGCACCTTACATGCTTTGTTGTAAAAGGAGGAGAAAATGAGAAGCAAAATCACTCAATTCGCGCTGGCCGCCGTGCTCGCCGCAGGATTTGCAGCACCGGCGTTTGCGCAGCACACATATTGGAAACTGAACTCCGATCATTCCACCGGACGCCTGTCTCTCGCTTCCACTGCCGACCCAAACGCATCATTTGACGTAGGCATCGCTCGTGTGAAGGGATCCGTCAGTTTGGACGCAGGTGCAAGAGCGAATTCCTCGTTCGATTTCATAATCTATCCCGCCGATCAGGACCCGGCCTTGATCAACAACGACGGCAGCTTGAATGCCGCCGAATTCTCGAATGCGTCTCATTCAACCGTCATTAACTTCCGATCCAAAGAAGTGAAATTCACTGGCGAGGGCGACCTTGCGGTCACAGGTGATCTCACGCTCACGCACCTCGAGCGCCCTGCGCTCATTACCTACAGCGAAGCGTACGCCGGGCCCGTCTACGGCGAACCCAAAGTGCACAGCGCCACTCGCGAGGTCACGTTTGTGTTTGACCACGCGGCTGCCATCGCGGCCGCAGCCGGGAGCAGCCGCAAATTGAAGCTCGCCGCGTCCGCTACCATCAAGACCGAGGACTTCCCGGGGCTCTTCGAAGCAGTGACCAATGCGAATTGGCCAGTTGTCGTCGAGGACAAGAACTGCCGGGAGTCCGCCACTATCGGCGAGGAATATCACGGAGTGGGATGCACCGGCACACCGGTGGTCATCTCCTCTCGCCGGTCGCCTTCGCAGACGGGGGGTGAAGATTACCCGGGGCCGGACCTTGCCACGCCTCACATCCGCGACAACGTGAAGCTCGCGCTGACTCTTGAACTCACCCGCGATGCTTCCGCAGCGGCCGAAGCCTCCGGCAACTAATGATTGCTGTGTCGGAACCGTGACGGACTAGGGCCTCCAGCTCATTGGAGGCCCTCTCTCCGTTTCGAGCGATTTTGGTTTACTAAATTGTGCCGATTGTGGAGGGTGCCATGTTGATGGCGCGGGAAGCGGCGAAGCACTTCATTTCGTGAAAGCGCCGCAACATCGTGAACATTTCATCGACGGCGGAGGTGGAGGAGTCATGAGCACTAAAGAGATACCGTTACGACCCGACTTCAGAGAGCGGGCAAAGGCGAATGACGTGGCGGTTGCTCGCCTGATTGGATTTGATGTAATAGACGTTGCCGACGGACGGGCCGCAGTCATCTTGTCAGCCGGACCACAGCACGCAAATCCCATGGGGACGCTGCATGGCGGGATTCTTTGTGACATTGCTGACGCCGCGATGGGAATGGCGTTTGCAAGCACACTCGCGCCGGAGGAATCCTTCACTACGGTCGAACTGAAAATCAATTTCGTTCGTCCGGTCTGGCAGGGACGACTTACAGCCGAAGGCACCGTCATGCAGCGGGGCCGCACGATCGGCTACGTGGAGTGCACCATAACCGACGAGCAGAACCGACTGGTCGGGAAAGCGGCGTCCACTTGCATGGTACTTCGCGGGCAGAAATCCGCAGGACGGTAATCCTGCTCGGCCAGCGGGACGGAGCCCTTGACCCATGCCCGCTTCGAGGCAATCGAGATACGCATTCAGCATGACGGGTGCGGCCCTTCTTTTCCGGGCGAGCCTTCTGAAGCACGCGCTGGACATCAATTTGTGCGATACTTCTGATCTCGACAGGCGGCCTTCACCATGACCGACGCCAAATCGTCCATCGTTGTCCTGGATCAGGCATGTGCAACATCCCCTGCACGAACGCAAACTCTGTCCAGTGAGGGGGTGCTCGATGCCCTCAAAATGATTCTCACCGATGCCCCGCTGAACGACGTTCTCCACAGCGTCGCTCTCCTGATCGAAGCTCACTCGGAAGGAATGTTGTGCACGATTTACCTACTCGATGAGGACGGCTTGCGGCTTCGATTCGCTGCGGGCCCAAACCTGCCTGATGCCTATCGAGTCGCGACAGACAGCGTAAATATTGGCCCCGAGGTCGGGTCCTGCGGCGCGGCGGCCTATCTGCGCAAGCCAGTCTTCGTGGCTGACGTCCTTGCGCACCCGCATTTCGCGAGCTTCAGGGATTTACTTTTGCAAGCCGGACTCCGCGCCGTATGGTCATCCCCCATTATTTCTCACGACGGCAAGGTGCTGGGGACATTTGGCATGTATTGCCGGGAAGTTCGTCACCCGGGAACTGACGAAATTCAGTTGATCGATTACGCGAGCCGCATTGCCGGAATCGCCATCGAGCGAAAACGGGCGGAGGAGAAACTCCGGCAAGACGAGCGGGAGCTCCGGCAACTCATAGATTTCCTTCCTCAGCATGTTGTTGTCATGGATAAAGACGGCACCTTGCTTCTGGTCAACAAGAGGCTGCTTGACTACTTGGGCTTCACCTTGGAACAAATGAAAGCCTCGGGAATCGACGAGCGGATCAGGAGGGACGTTCATCCAGATGATCTGGAGAGGTTTGAAAAGCAACTAAGCACAGGCCTTTCAAAGCGAAGGCCCTTCGAGATGGAGAAGCGGCTGCGCGGAAAAGATGGGCGGTATCGATGGTTCCTGATTCGCTGTAACCCGCTGCTCAATGAGAACGGAGACGTTGTCCGGTGGTTCGGGACGGGAACGGACATTGAAGATCATAAACAGGCTGAAAATCGCCTACGAAATGAGAACGTCGCGTTGCGTGAGGAGATCGAACACTCTTCGATGTTTGAGGAGATCGTTGGCTCCTCCGAAGCTCTGCGGCGAGTGCTGGGGCAGGTGGCGAAAGTTGCGCCTACCGATTCGACCGTCCTGATTTCGGGAGAAACTGGGACGGGAAAAGAGCTGATCGCTCGCGCCATACATAGCCGGTCCAATCGCTCGACGCGAGCCTTCATTCGAGTAAATTGCGCGGCTATTTCGCCTTCACTCATTGCCTCGGAACTGTTCGGACATGAGAGGGGTTCCTTCACGGGAGCACATCAGCGGCGTCTCGGACGCTTTGAATCGGCCGACGGCGGAACGATTTTTCTGGATGAGGTTGGTGAAATACCGCCAGAGACGCAGGTTGCTTTGCTACGAGTTCTTCAGGAGCACGAATTTGAACGAGTAGGTGGGAACCAAACGGTTCCGGTTGATGTGCGAGTGCTCGCGGCGACAAACAAGGATCTGCGCGCGGCCGTAGCTGACGGTACGTTCCGCCAGGATTTGTTCTACCGCCTAAACGTTTTCCCGCTTCAAGTGCCGGCACTTCGTGATCGGGTTGATGACATCCCGTTGTTAGTGGAATACCTGTTGGACCGCTACGCCAAGAAGGCCGGTAAGCGAATTCGAAGTGTGAGCAAGGACACGCTGGATTTGTTCCAAGGTTATGATTGGCCCGGTAACATTCGGGAATTGCAGAACGTCGTCGAACGCGCCGTGGTGCTTTGCGAAGGGGAGATATTTTGTGTCGATCCAAGCTGGCTGACGCCGAGTCCGACGTCCCGAAATTCGATTGCGCAGACTACTTCATTGGTCGCAGACCTTGCCGAACGGGAGAAGGCTGTGATCGAAAGTGCACTGCGCGAGGCTGAAGGCCTGATCTCGGGTCCCACCGGCGCTGCAGCGAGACTAGGTATACCCAGACAGACGCTTGAATCCAAGATCAGGAAACTCGGAATTAACCGGCATCGCTTCAGAACGTCGTAGTCCCCGTCTCGGCTTCTAGGCGTCATTTCGATTAGAAGCCGGATTCCAGACTTCACTCTCAATCCAACGTAGCGCCCCTTTCGATACGTCGGCCCGACGGGATTTGACCCAGCCCCAAATGCGAGGCTGGATTTTCAGCAACCGCTGAAATTGCGGCATAACTGCAAAAGCTAAAGACAAATATCTCAACTGATTGCGAATGGCGCTGAGATTGCCATTCTGTGAGGCGTGAATCGTCCGGCGGGTCGAACGTGACCTTTAAGATTGAGAAGTACCGCGATCGGCGCGGCACGACCATTCGACTCATAGGCCGGATGCGAGCGGAGCACTTATCCGAGTTGGAAAAGCAGATAAGGGAGAGCGAATCGAAGATCGTGCTGGATCTGGAGGAACTGAACTTGGTCGACGTTGAAGCAGTTCGCTTCCTGGGAATGTGTGAAACACAAGGGGTCACACTGCTTAACTGTTCGCCTTACATACGCGACTGGATCGGCAAAGAACGAGATTGAAGGAATAGGAGAAAACGATGCTCACGAAACTGGAAGGAAAAATTGCACTTGTTACGGGCGCGCTGACGGGAATCGGTCGCGCTGCCGCAGTAATCTTTGCGCAAGAAGGAGCACGCGTTGTTGTGTCTGGGCGTCGAGAGAAACACGGACAAGAGTTAGTTGCAGAGTTAAGAGCGCTAGGAGCGGAAGCCATTTTTGTCCGTACTGATGTCCGCAAGGATGAGGACGTGCGCGACCTTGTGGACCAAACGGTTAAGCGTTTCGGACGCCTGGATATTGCAGTCAACAATGCTGGGACGGAAGGCGTGCCCGGCCCTGTAACAGACCAAACCGCGGAGAGCTACACGGCGACGTTCGACACCAACGTGCTTGGCACACTGCTGAGCATGAAGCACGAACTGCGGGTGATGCTCCCACAGGGGAGCGGAAGCATCGTCAATATTTCGTCGTCCTATGGAAGTGTCGGCGCTGCTGGGGCGTCCGTTTATGTGGCAAGCAAACATGCGGTGGTGGGCCTGACAAAATCCGCTGCACTGGAAGTCGCGGGGACTGGAGTTCGAGTAAACGTAGTTGCTCCGGGCACTACGGATACGGGCATGCTCACACGCTTCACCAGCACAGATGAAAACAAAGCGGCGCTTCTCTCGACAGTACCCGTCAAGCGTCTGGCAACGCCGGAGGAGATCGCTCATGTGATCGCCTTTGTTGCTTCGGCCAATGCTTCGTACGTGACTGGCGCCTTCATCCCGGTGGATGGAGGAATGATCGCGGACTGAAGCGTCACTAGAGGCCGCCGCGATTGCGGGAAGGGCGGGGATGATCAACACGTAGCACAAACCAACTAGAGGAAGGTGTCCAATGGCGAACGTGGTGAAGAAACACAGCATCTCTTCTGAGCTAGCGCAGAAAATGGTGGGTGCAGCAGTGGCAAAAGCCAGAGAACTTGGCGTTACCGAGAACGTAACGATTCTCGACGATGGCGGCAATCTCAAGGCATTCAGCCGGATGGATGGGGCCCCGCTCCCGACCATTGAGATGGCCCAGAACAAAGCCTATACAGCTTTGTTAGGCGTCTCCACGCAGGACTTTTTCAACTTTATCCAAGGCGACCCGTCGCTTTTGGCCGGCATCCCGACGCTTTCGCGTGTGGCGGCGTGGGGAGGAGGGTTTCCCATTAAGGTGGACGGAGAAGTTGTCGGGGCGATCGGGGTGAGTGGGGCGCCCACGGTGCAGAACGACATCGATTGCGCGAGAGCAGCCCTAGCGCTCGTATCCGATGCGGTGCCGGATGGACTAGTGCTACCACCAGGTAGCTTGCGGAAGACGCCGGCTTGAAGCGCGAACTCGCGCAAGACACACACACAAGGGAGAAACAAAAGCATGTTAAAAGTACATATTCTTGTCAGGCGCCGATCCGATATGACCCACGAGCAATGCGTGGCTTATTGGCGCGACGTACATGCTCCCCTTTACACAAGTCAACCCGACGTGAAGCGCTATGTGCGCCGTTACATTCAGTGCTTCATTACCGGCGATCGGCCAGCCGGTCCGAATTTGGGCGACACAGACGGAATTGTGGAATTGTGCTTCGACAATATAGACGGTTTCAATGCCTTCGCCAATTCGCCATTGTATCTTAACGTCATCAAGCTGGATGAAGAGAGATTTCACGATCCGAAGAAGTCCGAATACTTCTTTTCGGAGGAACGTACGATCATAAAATAAGCTCCGAAATAAGAGTCGTTTTGAAACAGCGCCCAATCAGAGCTGGCAAGGAGAACGACTAAGTAGCGGGCGAGGCGCAAGCAAGGAGAAGTCATTGCTCAAATACGCGACGAACTCGTAGCGTCGACGATCGTTGGGGAGGTGGCTTATGGCTAAGTCTAACAAGGAAATCGCACTCGAAGCACTCAAGAGGGCCTTTATCGAACGGGATCCAACGGTGGTTCAGTTATTTGCGAGCAACTACAAACAGCACAATCCGGTGATCCCGGATGGTCCTTCCGCCATAGCCAAATTGATTCCGACGCTTACCGCTCTCACGTATGAACCCGGCATGGCGGTCGCGGAGGGCGACCTCGTCATGGTCCATGGGCGTTACACCGGTTGGGGTCCAAAACCGATGGTGGCCGTAGATATTTTCCGTCTTAAGGATGGGAAGGTGGTGGAACACTGGGACGTATTGCAGGAGGAGGTCCCAGCGACCGAGACAGCCAGTGGCAACGCCATGTTCACAAAACCTGACTGAGCACCCAACTGTCTTAGAAGAACGTGCCGTAATAAAATAAGCTCCTGAATAAGAGTCATTTCGAGTACTCGACCGCGCATCCGAACCGAACATCGATCATTACGAGAGAGGACTAGACAATGACCACTTATACAGCGACGACAGTTCCCACTCAGTTTGTTGAGGCCAACGGCATTCGCTTCGCGTACCGTCGCTGGGGCAAGCGAAGCGGTTTGCCCCTTGTCTTTAACCAGCACTTCACCGGAAACCTCGACAACTGGGATCCCGCGGTTCTCGACGGGCTTGCCAAGGAGCGTGAGGTCGTCATCTTCAATAATGCGGGTGTCGCGAGTTCAACCGGCGAAGTGCCGACGACCTTTGCAGGCATGGCGAAGAACGCGGAAGCGTTCATCGAGGGTCTCGGATTGACGAAGGTCGATCTTCTCGGTTTCTCCATCGGCGGAATGGTCGCGCAGCAGATCACACTCGACCGTCCGGAATTGATTCGTAAGCTGATTTTGGTTGGTACCGCCCCGCGCAATCACGACGCGGGCGATGGCCAGGGTCACATCACCCCGGAGACGGCGGCGATCTTTGGCGCCACCTACAACCCACCCGAGAACCTGTGGCTGAAAGTCTTCTTTACTGATTCGGAGAAGAGTCAGGCGGCTGGCCGAGCCTTCCTGAAGCGCTACCTTGCGCGCACTGAGAACCGCGATATCCCGATCAGCGACAAGGTTGCGCCAGCCCAGATTGCCGCCGTCGGCGAATGGGGCTCTCACCCCGGAGAGCGCTTCGCGTATCTGAAGGACATCAAGCAACCGACGCTGGTCGTGAACGGAAATCACGACGTCATCGTTTACACGGTGAATTCGCTTTATCTCGTTCAGAACATGTCGAATGCCAAGTTGATCCTGTATCCCGACGCCAACCATGGATCTTGGTACGAGTATCACGAGGATTTTGTTTTTGAAACAAATCGGTTTCTGGATGAAAGCGACTGGATTGCTACGATCACCACTAGCGCCGCGGCCGACTGATGTTCAGATGTTTGCTCGGACAAGGCGCGCTGGATCACCGGTGCCAGTATCCCTGTGGAGGGTGGACCAGAGCTTTAGGAGGAGGCAGACGTAGCAATGAATCGTACAGTTGAGTCGAAAAACAAAGCGCTTGTCCTGGAAGCTTTCGATACGTTGTTCAACAAGCGTAACTACGCGACTGCCGAGAAGTTTTGGTCACCTCATTACATCCAACACAGCGCGCACATTGCTCCCGGTCGCGAGGGCCTGTTCGATCTCATCAAGAGCCTTCCGCCGACTCTCAAATATGAGCCCGGAACGATTGTGGCTGAAGGGAATTTCGTCATCGTGCACGGACGATTTTCGAACTTCGGCCTCCCTGTGAACTGGATTGCGGCGGACATCGTTCGCATCAAGGATGGCGTTCTGACCGAGCATTGGGACGTGATCGAAGACGAGGCCACACAAGAACAATCAAAGAGTGGGCAGCCAATGTTCGGCCACGCGTTCGCGACCAATGCGAATGCCGGATAAAAAAACAGATAAGTCGCATTGTCTTAGAGGAGGTTGAACCGCATGAGACCGGACATTGTAGCTGGCGCTGTATTTCCCGATTATGAGCTGACCGATCACACGGGGAAACACCGCAAGCTTTCAGACTTACAGGGGCCAGATCCCATGATCCTGGTGCTCAGCCGGGGAGGATACTGTCCGAAGGATCGGCGCCAAGCCGAGGGTCTGGTCCAACTTCACCACGAGATGGAAGTCGGTTACTCCCGGCTGCTCACTATCAGCACCGATAACATTCTTCTGACGAACGAGTACCGCACCGGCGTCGGCGCTCACTGGACCTTTTTATCCGATCCGGGCCGAAAGGTTCAGAGGGATCTCGACATCGTTGAGTACACGGACCCCGAACACAATCCGATGATCCCGCATGTCATCGTCCTCGAACCTGCTCTCGTTATATTCAAGATTTACAACGGCTACTGGTTTTTTGGCCGGCCATCCGTCGAAGAGCTTCGGCAGGACTTGCGTGCCGTGTTGAAGAAATGCCGTCCGGACTGGGACATTACTGGGCTCGAACTGAAAGCCACCTGGGAACGGGGTGAGCATGAGCGCTTTTATCCCTACGGCAAAACCTACGGGCAGGTGTTTCGGGAGCAAGAGTAAACGGCGATAGGGCTCCTGTTCCAGTCACAGAATTGTTTTGCCCCCGGCCTTTAGCCGGCGCTTCCTTGGGGCCAGCCTCAAATGCTCTTACGTCGCGACACACACCCTGATACACGATAGCGTTACTTCCGAGATTCGCATGGGCCTGCGGCACGTCCATTGGCATGCGAAACCTAATGTGCCTTCTTCGAGACACGAGCGACCAACTCGTTCAATTTCGAGAGCAAGAGCTTTAGGATGGGAGACTGGTTCGACTTTTTGTAGCCCAGGACCAGATCGACAGTTGGGGTATCCCCCTTCAGAGGGCGACTCGTTACAGACGAAGCGAGGAAGTTCTGTGCGTAAGCAGGTAACAGCCCCACGCCGCGCGTCGACGCTATTAAGGACATTCCCATGGAGAGGTGGTCCGCCTCGTGAGCTGCCGTGATCTTGATTCCGGACCGCTTCAGGTAATTGTCAATTACCACACGCAGTACGGGAGCCGTGTCCGACACAATCACGAATGTCTCGCCGACCAGATCCCGTGGACTGATGGCTTTGAGGGCGGCGAGACGGTGGTCACTGGGCAAGATCACCATCAAAGGCTCCTTCACGAGAACACGGTACGCCAGCCCTGGCACACCTTTTTCCCTTCGAAGAAAAGCTGCATCGATTTTTCCTTTCGAAAGGCCGTCCGCAAGCAGCGGCGAGTATTGACTCGATATCATCACATCGACGTTAGGCAGTTCGTCGCGCAGGATCTTTATGGCTTCGGGCATCCACGTCAGTTCGTGTCCGGTGAGAAAACCCATAGAGAAGCGTGGCTTGGCGGGATGAGCGACCCGGCGTGCCGCTTCCGCTGCCGCTTCAACCTGCGATAGCACCACGCGGGCGTGATCGAGAAAGGCTCGACCCGCCGGTGTCAGTTCGATGCCGCGAGCGCGGCGCGTCAGGAGTTGCGCGCCTACCTCGTCCTCAAGGTCTCGAATCTGCCGGCTCAACGAAGGTTGAGACGTGTGCAGTTTTCGCTCTGCTGCAACGGTCAGGCTTCCCGTCTCCGCAACCGCGACGAAATAGCGAAGATGTCGTAATTCCATTGCCCCTCCCATGCCTGTGAAGCATCGCTCCGAGCTTAACAAAGTATCTCTCGAAGATGCGACGGCAAGTTACCGAAGGCATCTGATGGGGTGCACGTGGCAACCAAGGTTTCGCTGAACCTGAGAGTTCGGCGTGGCTGAGCGTAAAGGAGAAGGACAATGCCAAAGAAATTGGAAGGAAAGACTGCTCTTATCACGGGCGGCTCGCGCGGTATTGGTGCCGCCATCGCCAAGCGTCTAGCCTCAGACGGAGCGAACGTCGCCATCACCTACACGAAAGGTGCCGATGCGGCAGCGTCGGTCGTCAAAGAGATCGAACGCACCGGCGGAAAGGCGATCGCCATTCAGGCGGACGCCTCGAGTGCCCACGCCGTCGAAGCCGCGGTCGAAAAGACCGTGGCGACCTTCGGCCGGATTGACATTCTTGTGAACAATGCCGGCACGGCCATTCCGAAAACCTTCGAGGAGACGACCCTGGAAGAGATGGACCGCGTGATCGATATCAACGTCCGCGGCGTCTTCATCGCGACGCAGACGGCGCTGAAGCACATGCAGAACGGCAGCCGCATCATCATGATCGGCTCGTCCGTGGGCGAGCGTGACCTGGTGCCCGGCCTGGTGCCATACTCGGCCACAAAGGGAGCGGTCAAGATGTTCACCCAAGGGTTGTCCAGAGAGGTCGGGTCCCGCGGGATTACCGTCAACAACGTGCAGCCGGGTCCGATCGACACCGACTTGAATCCCGCCGCAGGCGATTGGGCGGTACCGCAGAAGGCCGCCACAGCACTCAATCGCTTTGGCCGTGTTGATGAGGTCGCCGCACTGGTTGCGTTCGTAGCCGGTCCGGAGTCCTCGTACATCACTGGGGCAAATCTTACCGTGGATGGCGGAATGAATGCCTAACCGCAAGTCGAATCGACGATGAAGCGGGAACGGCCATCTCGGCAGGGTGATTTTGCAGTACAAGGAAAGCCGCCTCGAATGCGCGAAGTGCGGGGATGGTCAGCACGTAGCACAAACCAACTAGAGGAAGGTGTCCAATGGCGAACGTGGTGAAGAAACACGGCATCTCTTATGAGCTAGCACAAAAAATGGTGGATAAAGCGGTGGCGAAAGCCAGAGAACTTGGCGTTACCGAGAACGTAGCGATTCTCGATGATGGAGGCAATCTCAAGGCATTCGGCCGCATGGATGGAGCCCCGCTCCCGACCATTGAGATGGCCCAGAACAAAGCCTATACAGCTTTGTTAGGCGTCTCCACGCAGGACTTTTTCAACTTCATCCAGGGCGACCCGTCGCTTTTGGCCGGCGTCCCGACGCTTTCGCGTGTGGCGGCGTGGGGAGGAGGGTTTCCTATTAAGGTGGACGGAGAACTTGTCGGGGCGATCGGGGTGAGCGGGGCGCCCGCGGTGCAGAACGACGTCGATTGCGCGAGAGCAGCCCTAGCGCTCGTATCCGATGCGGCTGCTGCTGGACAGAATCGGTAACCCGAGTCGGCGCAGTGCGTCGTGAATTTGGAGGGGGGAGGTACACATCATGGCATCGCTTCAAGGCAAAACCGCGCTAGTGACAGGCGCATCACGCGGAATTGGGCGTGCCACCGCATCCGCTCTCGCTAACGCCGGTGCGCATGTCCTTGTGCACTACGGTCGTTCCGCGCAGGATGCCGAATCTCTCGTCGCGGCCATTCGCTCAAAAGGCCGACGCGCGGATGCGATCAGGGCGGACTTGGGAACTCCAGATGGACCAACTCTGCTGGCGAAGGAAGTTCGCTCGATCGTCGGCGAGCGCTTGGATGTGCTCGTGTCCAACGCCGGAATCACGAAAGCAGCAACCATTAGAGACCATACGGTGGCGGACTTTGACAACCTGTTTGCCACGAATGTTCGAAGTCCGTTTTTTCTAGTGCAGCAGCTCCTGCCCATCCTTGGTGAAGGGTCGAACATCATTGTGATCTCTTCTCTCGGAGCCCGCGCCGTCGTTGGCACGCCCGATCTGGACAAGCCTTCGCTCCTCGCTTACACCGCGACAAAAGGAGCGATAGAGACTCTGGTCAAGAACTGGGCGGCTATTCTCGGGCCGCGGGGCATTCGTGTAAACGCAATCGCGCCGGGCGTGATCGACACGGACATGTCGAATTTCGCGAAGACCGAGGCAGGGCGAAACGTAGTGCTCGGAATGCAGGCATTGAAGCGAATCGGCAAACCGGAAGATGTCGCAGACGTGGTCGTGTTCCTCGCGTCAGACGCGGCGCGCTGGATCACCGGAGCCAGCATCCCCGTGGATGGAGGCTCGAAGCTCTAACGCGGCCCGCCTCGCTCGCACCTCAAACTGCAAAACGGCTTTCCTAAGAGGGGGAGAAACGATATGAACAGCCTTAAAGACTACGCTGTCGGAGCGGAGGCCATGTATGTGATTTTGGGCGCAAGCGGGAACACCGGCTCGATCATCGCCAATTCCTTGCTATCGAAGGGCAGGAAGGTCCGCGTCATCGCGCGCGACGCGGGGCGACTGCAATCCTTTGTGCGCAAAGGTGCGGAAGCATTCACGGCCAGCGTCAGCGATGCGGCTGCGCTCACCAAAGCCTTCAGCGGTGCCCGCGCGGCATACTTGATGTTGCCGCCCATAACCTCCCGGGAGGATCAGGAGCGAGACAGCGATGGCATCGCAAAAGCAGTGAAGGAGTCTGGCCTGCGCTACGCGGTGCACTTGAGCAGCTACGGCGCGCATGTCCCGGAAGGCACCGGGCCAGTCGCGGGGCTGCATTCTTCAGAGCAAAAACTGAACGCGGTCAGCGGTTTGAACGTTCTGCACCTGCGTGCCGCGTATTTCATGGAAAACAATCTGGCGGCGATCGGCATGATTCATGGGATGGGAGTGTTCGGACATGCGCTGCTACCCGACCTGAAGCTGCCCATGATCGCGACGCGCGACGTCGGCGACTACGCCGCGCAGCGCCTCCTGAACCTGGATTTTTCCGGCAAACAAACTCGCGAGCTGCTTGGCGAGCGCGACCTGTCGATGACGGAAGCTACCGCGGTGATTGCGCGCGGTATTGGCAAGCCGGATCTGCGTTACGAGCAGTTTCCGTATGATCAGATGCAGCAGGCGCTGACGCAAATGGGTTTTTCGCCGAAGAAAGCCGCGGTGTACATCGAGATGTTCAGCGCCATCAACGCAGGTGTCCTCGCTGCGCAGGAGCCGCGTTCGCCGGAGAACAGCACACTGACTTCGTTTGAAACATTTGTGCAGGATGTCTTTGCGCTTGCGTATCACGGGAAGGCTCACGCCGCTTAGACTCAGCGCTCCGGGTGGCGGCGGTAGGGGCGTGTTTGCAGCCGAGAATTTCGGGAAGCAGCTTCGAAAATTGCACACACGGAGATCGAGTCATGAACGGAATGGCCTCTAAGAAAAGAGAGTTGTCCAAGCGCGATAAGAAACCGAGTACTTACCGTCGCATCGTCACGGGAAATGTAAACGGGAAGTCCATCGTTCAAAGCGACGAACCGTTGCTGGCCTATGAGTTCAAGACTGTTCCCGGCTACCAGCACACGCTCATCTGGGTCAACCCGGCGATCCCGGACCTCAGCAAGGAGCAAAGGTTTGACAGCTATCCCGAGTCCGTCGTTCCAGGACCTGGCGGTACCAGCCTGAACTTCGTGGCCTTTCCGCCCGGTTCGGTCTTCGCGGATCCCTCCTTCGATGCCGAGGCCGCGCAAGAAGAAGCGTTGGTTCGTTTGCGAGGATTAGCCGATCGCTTCGAAAAGGAAGATCCAGGGATGCACAGGACGAACACGGTCGACTACGCGGTTGTCTACGACGGAGAGATTTGGCTGGAGTTGGACGACGCCGAGACTCTGCATTTGAGGCGTGTCGATGTGGTCGTGCAAAACGGTACGCGCCACGCATGGCGAAACAAAGGCACCAAGCCCGTCACGATGCACTTTTTCCTGAATGGCGCAAAAGCATGAAGAACCTCTTAGAGCTTGCGCTCGTCCCCGCGCTCAAACTAATTCGATCGGAGGATCTATGACTGTCCGAGCCAATGGCACCCACCAATCGTTCAATCTCAATGTGCTCTCTCGCCGTAGCTTTATCACGCAGGCGTCTTGTTTCGGCGCCTTCTATGCTCTTGCGAAAACAATCCCACTTCCCGCGCTCGCTCAAACTGTCGGCAAAGATTCTCGCGTCTCGTCATCGCCCTTGGTGGATCAGGGCTTCGCATCAGTGCGTAAAGTCGGCAATGGTCTGTACGCAACGATTTCCGACCCCTCCAAGGGTACGACAACGTACTGCAATGGCGGCTTCCTGGTCGGCAAAGATGCAGCACTACTGATTGAGGGATTCAGCACCGCAGCTGGCGCTTCGTTCCAAATGGAGGCGCTACGCTCCATAAGCCAGGTCCCCGTAAAGGGTGCGCTTGACACGCATTATCACTACGACCACTCCATGGGCAACACCTTCTACGGTGCGAGCGGCGTGCCCCTGTGGGCGCATGCCTCCGTGGCGCAACGAATTGTCGAGAGCTACGTTCCGCTGCAGGGCGCCGACAAAACCGCGGTGCTGGGGTCTTTCGAGAAGCGCATAAAAGCTGCTGGATCCGATACGGAGCGCCAACACGCCCAGGGCGATCTCAAGGTCGTTACCGGACTCTTCGAGCTTGCCAACTCCAGCGTGTTGGCGTTGCCCAATCATCCGATCGACCCCGCGAAGCTGCCCATGAACATCGATCTGGGCGGGCTGACCGCTGTCTTGGACTCGCTTCCGGGACATTCCGGCACGGACATTATCGTGCGCATTCCCGAGCAAAATGTCGTGTACACCGGCGACCTTCTCTTCAGCGGGATATACCCGGTCGCTTTCGATGACAAGGCGACGATTTCCGAATGGCGCGCCACACTGGCAAAGTTTGCGTCCTTCGACAAAGACACTCTGTTTGTTCCTGGGCACGGCCAACTGTGTGGCCAAGAAGGAATCGCCAGCCTGCGTGAGATCTTCGACGATATCGCTGCCCAGTCGGAAAAAATGTTCAAGTCAGGCGTTCCCGTTCAGGAAGCCACCAATCGGTACGTAGTGCCGGACAAATTCAAGAACTTTTTCATTTTAGCGTGGGGTTTCACGATCGGCCCGACCATCGCCAAACTCTACGCCGAATGGCAAGCAAAATGACCAAAGAGCTCGAAGGCAAGACCGCCGTCATCACCGGTGGGACAGAAGGGATTGGGTTGGCTACTGCAAAGCTCTTCGTCAAAGAGGGTGCCTATGTCTTCATCACGGGTCGCCGCCAGAAGGAACTTGACGAGGCTGTGAAGGCAATCGGCACCAACGTTTCTGGAGTTCAGGGAGACGTCGCCCAATTGGCCGACCTGGATCGTCTTTACGAGATCGTCGCTAAGGTGAAGGGGCGAATCGATATTGTTTTCGCCAACGCCGGCGTCGGCGAATTTGTTCCCCTTGGGGCCGTCACCGAAGAGCATTTCGACAAACTATTCAACATTAATGTAAGGGGGACGCTGTTCACGGTGCAAAAGGCCTTACCGCTACTGAATGATGGTGGCTCTATCATTCTCAACGGCTCTGTCGCGAGTGTTAAGGGTACTGCCGCCTTCGGCGTCTATGCCGCGAGTAAGGCTGCAATCCGCTCTTTCGTGCGAACCTGGACTACAGATCTGAAAGACCGTCGTATCCGCTCAAACGTTGTTAGTCCGGGTCCAATCAATACGCCACAGGCGAATCGGCTACCTGCGGACGTCATTGAGCGGATAGTGTCCACCGTCCCGATGGGACGCATGGGAGAACCCGAGGAAGTTGCTAAGGTGGCGTTGTTTCTCGCTTCGGATGACTCCAGTTTCATCACGGGCATCGAGCTGTTCGTTGACGGCGGCAGAGCCCAAATCTAACCGAAAGGAGACCACAATGACTTCAAGACGTGAGTTCCTATCGAATGCCTTCGGAATCGCTCTCGTATCGGCCACGACCTGGCCAATCCGAGCTGACCAAGCCCGTTCAACGCCGGGGCAATCCAACAGCAGTACGTCCAAAACAGGACGAACAACTCAAAAAAAATCTCTGAGCTGGGACGTGTTCTTGGCGCCCAGCATACCTGCCATCACGAGCGAGTTGCCTCCGGGCGAAAAACAGCGGCCGTGGCCGCCGATTTCATCAACCCTTATTTCCGGGGACCGGGACGCTGTTCTGGTCGACACCCCTATTACCGTCGAGCAGGCGCGAGCACTCGCGGATTGGGTTGTGGCGAGTGGCAAGAATCTGACCACAATCTACGCCACCCATGGCCACGGCGATCATTACTTTGGCACCAGTACAGTTCTGGAGCGATTTGCAAATGCCCGTTTCGTCGCGCGGCCGGAAGTAATTAAGATTATGCGCCAGCAAGCATCGCCAGAGTCTCTCGCTACGTTTTGGAATCCGCGCTTTCCTGGCCAGATTTCCAGCCACCTTGCAATCGCGGAAGAGCTCACCGGAAACGTCATTGACCTGGAAGGCCACGATTTAGTCAGTGTGCCACTCGGATTCACCGACACTGCTAGCACAACCTGCCTTCACGTTCCGTCCATCGGTTTGATCGTAGCGGGTGATGCCGCCTACAACGGCGATCATCTGCATCTGTCAGAGTCGCCAGATCACCAGAAGCGCCAAGAGTGGAATGCTGCCCTCGATAAAATGGAGTCGCTTAAGCCACTCGCGGTAATCGCCGGGCACAAGCGCGTCGGGAACGATGATAGCCCTCGGATCATCGGGGAAACCCGAAAATATATCCGCGATTTCGAGCGCCTTGCCACGCAGACGACGACGGCGCGGGAACTATATGACGAAATGCTCAAGCTGTACCCTGATTGGATCAATCGCGGTGCGCTCTGGAGTTCAGTGCGCGCCATTAAGACTTAATGCATTCTGTCGGGGCCTTCGCGCGACGCAAACTTTTAGGGTGGAACTAGTGAGCCCATGAAGATCGCGATCCTGGATGATTATCAAAATGTTGCTTTAGAAATGGCAGATTGGTCGGCCCTTTCAGGGCGGGCGGAGATCACTGTCTTTAATGACCACGTTGCAGATCCATTTACTCTTGTCGAGAGGCTTCTGCCGTTTGACGTCGTTTGCCTGATGCGCGAGCGGATACCATTGCCACGAGGGGTTCTCCAACACCTTCCGAGGTTGAAGCTGATTGCCTCAACCGGCTCGCGTAACGCTTCGATTGATATGGGAGCGGCAAAGGAGCTCGGGATCACCGTGACCGCAACGGGGTACAGATCTTCGCCCACAATTGAACTGACGTGGGCGCTCATTCTTGCGAGCGTTCGGGGCATCGTTCAGGAAAACAATTCGATCCGCGACGGGGGCTGGCAACGATCTGTGGGCCAAGCCCTCAAGGGAAAAATTTTGGGAGTGGTGGGGCTTGGCAATATCGGCGGGCAGGTCGCGCGGATTGGTCTTGCCTTCGGCATGAAAATCATCGCGTGGAGCCAGCACATGACTCCAGAGATTGCTGAAGCGGCGGGAGCGACATTGGTTTCTAAAGACGAACTGTTCCGCCAGGCGGACATAGTTACGATCCACCTCATCCTGAGTGGCCGCACCAAGGGGCTTGTCGGAGCTGCCGAACTTGGACTGATGAAGCCAACTTCCCGCTTGATCAATACGTCGCGCGGGCCGATCGTCCACGAGGCTTCGCTGATCAAAGCGTTGCGTTCGCACGCAATAGCAGGGGCGGCGATTGACGTTTTCGACCAAGAACCGCTACCAGTGCAGCATCCGTTTTGGTCGATGGACAACGTTCTCGCCACGCCGCATATCGGGTAAGTTTCGGACGGCCTCTATCGAACATTTTATGGAGATACCGTGACCAATATCACCGCGTGGCTCAATAAGCCGCAGGGATAAGCGAGAGGCCGCGAATTCGTGAAGAGCCGACTCCCAGCAGGAACAAGCGCGGCTGAGGACATGCGATTCGCCCAAATGGAAGGAAGGTGAAGGATGACTACAGAGAATTCGCTCATCGACTCCGCACTCCGCGGGTGGAAGTCCAACGTGGAACAAGTGGAGAAATTGTTTGGGGGCCTGGCGCCGGAACAACTGGAGCAAGAAGTTGCTCCAGGAAAAAACCGTTTGATCTATCTCTGGGGGCATCTTGCGGCGGTGAACGATAGGCTCTTACCACTGCTCGGGATTGGAGAAAGACTTCATCCCGAATTCGACGCCATGTTCATCTCGAGCCCGGACAAGTCCGTTCCGCTGGCTGTCTCGGAACAATCGCTCAAGACCGCATGGCAAGAAATCAACCAGAAGCTGTGGGAGGGTTTCTCGAAGTTCTCGGCGTCGGATTGGGTGCAGCGGCATACTGCGGTGTCGGAACAGGATTTCGAGCGGGAACCGCATCGGAATCGATTCGGGGTGCTGCTCGGAAGAACCGCGCACCTTGCCTATCACCTGGGGCAGGCGGCATTGGCGCGGCCAAAGGCATAATTAACCGCTTCAAACACCACAGCGGCTTGACGCAATCGCACCCGAAGCAATCCACAACGCAACATTTCGTCAGTACCTCAAGGGGATAGGTAATGAGTCCGAAGGAATTTCAGAAGAAGTCATCTCATATATAGCTTTTCGTCAGGGCACGGCTTTAGCCGTGCCGAAAAACGGCGTCTTTTCAGGGGTTTCAACCCCTGAGGTGCGTGTGATCGTCAGCTGGGGCATTTATGAGATAGCTTGAAATCAAATTTGGCGACCGAACTGAAAGCAGGAAAGAAGCGGCTCGAAGCCGCGCTTCACGGCTTGAGTGACGAGCAGCGCGAGGGGGCTGGGCCACGCGGTCCGCTTCGGTAGTGGATCTTCTTTCCGAGATTGTGACTAAGGAGTTTTTGGCGCTGATGGAAGTTTCCGACCGGCTGCCGAGATTGCCGATGAATCCCTTCGCCAATGCGGATGGCCGAGCGCCGGCTGCTTTCTGAACGGAAGAAGCCGCAGCAAATAAGTCCGTCGAAAACCTTCTGGCTGAATTCGGCGTCCTGCGCTCGGTGGTCATTCGGCGCTTTGAGGACGGCGGATCACATGGTGCAAAATTTGATGCGAAATACACCTATGTCACTGAAATCTGCGTCACAGGATTCAACGAGCGAACTGACGAGATTGAGCGCTGGCGCAGTTCGGAAATCGTGGGGTTCAGCGCCGCACGTCTCCGCGCGGAAGCGCGCGAAGCGGAGCTCTATCAGGCCATTGTGGATTTGAGTCGGGAGGGCTTCCTGGCCGGGAATTTCGATTTGAGGTCCCTTTTCTCGGTGCTTCTTGATCGGTTCTACAGCGAAGCTTTCGTCCTGTGTCTCGGCGCAGAAGTGACGAATGGAAGGACTGCCGCGTTCCAGCGCATGGCAGACGTGCTCGAACCCACCAATACGCTGTTCGAGATGGGGCTGGCTTCCATCGTATCTTTTCGCCCAACTGCAAGCGCGCAGGACGCCGAGGGGAACTTCACCACCGATTGGGAGACCGTTTTCGGAGGAACATATCCGACGGGCATAGCGGTTCGCTGGCGCACGGTTCGGGCATGGAAGAGTCGCAAGGTCATCGCGGAACGCATCGAGGATCTACCATCGCCGAAGCCGTGAGTCACTCGATGATGCAAACCTCGAGGCTCGCACGGGCGAAACTGCAGATCTTTGAGGAATTGATTCCGCGGTCTGATTCGCTCAGTGCGGCATGAGTGATATGTGGCGGGAGCGACGGGACTCGAACCCGCGACCTTCTGCGTGACAGGCAGGCACGCCCCAGCCGTCGGCTTGGACGAATTCTCCTACAAATTTGGATGGTTGCAGGGTACCGGGAACTTGTTCACAGGAAAAAACAATTGATTGCAGAGGCCTGCAACCATCTGAATTGTTTAGTGCTGCCTTTTAGGTTGGAACTGATCCGATTCGCAACGTAGACGACGTGCGAGGTCCAAGGTCATAGGTTGGCGATTGCTTCGTTGTGGCCCACCACCCGGAATGTGGCCAGGATAGTCAACACAAGCGCGTTTGTCAGTATTAATCCGACGGACGACGAATAAGTTCCGGATTGCCCGTCATCCGAGCACAATCTGATGGGGGCGTCCACTCGCCGGCGCCCCGGCGGTGAGCAAGTTTGGCGGTATAGTTCTGTCACAGTGTGGCGCGGCGTGTGTCTAACTCATCAGAGGAGACACAAACATGAGCGTGAATGAACTCCAAGCCTTAGCAAAGCAGTTCGCCGACGCTTTCGATCAGCGCGACCTCAAGACTTTCCTGGGGATGCTTTCTGATGACCTGGAGGTGTTCGACCACGTTCCGTACCGATTCGACGGCAAGCCGCTCTTCGCCAAGTATCT
>Ga0210409_10000831_pt1 | contig 44664 bp, 41 predicted proteins | sample IncBWH17MmetaG_FD_161649 | JGI IMG/M metagenome (GOLD analysis project Ga0210409, IMG submission 161649) | Forest soil microbial communities from Barre Woods Harvard Forest LTER site, Petersham, Massachusetts, United States - Inc-BW-H-17-M | ecosystem: Environmental > Terrestrial > Soil >... | reverse complement strand
GGACGGCTCGGCTGCCGCAGCCGGCGCTTGATTGCCTGCAGAGAGAAGGCACCAGCAAATAAGGCCAACTCGCTCAGAGCGCCCGAGTCTCGTTTCCCCTGACGCGACAGGCAATTGTGTCGCCGATAGCTTGCCTCGGCCGTTGCGGGTGAGATTCTCCGCTCAGGCGAGCCTTAGGAGGCATTCCCGTGTTGCGCTTATTCTCCTGGCGCCAGCGAGCACTTTCGCCTTCGACGCGCTGCCCTCTTCGTCCGGACAAAGCGCCGGGTCTTGTAGATTTCCACAGAAGAAGAGAATGTAATCTCCTAGACTAACAACTATTCGATAGTTTATAGTCCAGTCATTCCAACTCGCACCCAGCCTGTGAGGCGGATTGATTTTAGTAAGGAGCTACCGATGATCATCGGCGAACGCTTGCGCGTCCTGCGCGAGGAAAAAAAACTCTCCCAAGGTGATATCGAAAAACGCACCGGCCTGCTGCGCTGCTATCTTTCGCGCGTGGAAAACGGCCACACCGTCCCTGCTATCGAAACGCTGGAAAAATTGGCGAGAGCACTGGAAATGCCGCTCTACCAACTTCTTTACGATGGAGACCAGCCACCCAAGCAGGACATTCCAGCCGCCTGGACCGAATCCAGCAGCAACTCCTGGGGCAGTTCGGGAAAAGACTTGCGGTTCATGCGAAAGCTCAGACACTTGCTGAGCAAGATGGACCCGCAAGATCGCGCTCTGCTGCTCTTCACAGTGCAACAGATGGCCAAGAAGAAGAAATCGCCCGCGGCGGCGGCCGCAGCCTCAGCAGACTAGGTTGGGCTCATGGCTAAGGTATAGCAGCGGTCCAAGCATTACTGTCTTTAAGGCTGTTTTTTGTTCTACGGCTCGCCTACTGACGGCGATCTGCGTCCCGGCGCAACATAGTTTCGTATGCACACATAGCAGTATCAATGGAAAGGAAGAATCTCTAGTCGCTCTCTGTGAGCCGGCGTTTTGGGGCGAAAGGCTCTGCTAAACTCCAGGTGTGGACTCTCGGAGAACGACGCCGCGCCTTGCGAACATCCGGCTACATCCCATCAAAGCCCTCGACCCCGCGTCGGTGAACGAAGCCCGCATAGGGCCGAACGGCGGGCTCGAACTCGACCGTGCCTGGGCGCTTTACTCGGCGGACGGTCGCTGGGTCAATGCCAAGCGCACCGCCGCGATGCACCTCATCCGCGCTTCCTACGCTCCGGACATAACCTCCGTGACGCTCACGGTTCCTGGCGACAGGCGCAACATTCCCGCAATGACTTTCGCTTTCCCAGGCGACGCCGAAGGCGCCGCGGAATGGTTCAGCATGTACTTCGAGCAAGCCATTCAGGTGCGCTACACGCGCGAAGGCTTTCCCGATGACGGGCTGGCGCCCGGTCCAACCATTGTTTCCACGGCATCGCTCGAGGCTGTGTGCGAGTGGTTCCCCGGCATGACGCTGGACGAAGCCCGCCGGCGTTTCCGCACCACGCTCGAAATCGACGCACCTGATTCCACGGGCACGCGCGGCGAAAATGGCTATGCGAGCGCGTCAGAAAAATTACCACCGTTTTGGGAAGATCAACTCTTCTCGGAATCGGAAACGACTGTTGTGCGTTTTCGCATCGGCGATGTTGCCTTCGAGGGCAGTAACCCCTGCGCACGCTGCCCAGTTCCCGCTCGCGATTCGCAAACAGGCATCACGAACGACGGCTTCCAAAAGCGCTTCATCGACCTGCGTCGCGCGCAACTCCCGCCGTGGGCGCCCGCCGAGCGCTTCGATCACTTCTACCGCCTCGCCACCAACACCCGCGTCCCCAGCACCGAATGCGGCAAACTCCTCCGCCTTGGGGATCCGCTTATGCTTTAACCACCGAACTCTTCCACGATCCGCAAGGCCTCGAGCTGGTACTGCTTATCGTGCACCATGCCAGAGAAGCAGTCATCGATCGCTTTGCGCTCGACGGCTTCCAGATAGGCTGCTACCGCCTTCACGATGAAATCATTCACGCTGTCGGTCTGCTGCTTTTTGACAAGCAGCTTTGCCCGTTCGTAAAGCTCCTTCGGAAGCCGCAATGTCATCTGCAGGTTTCGAGCTGCCAGTGTTCTGCCACCGCGGACGGGGAAGCTCTTGAGTTTATGAGTTCGCATAGCGCCATCATAAACGATGCCGGTGTTGAGTGTAGGAACTGTGGTCCAGATCCGGCAGTTTTGTTGGCACTAGTTGGACCACAATGGTGTCTCAATAATGTGGAGGCGCGATGCGCATAGACGGGCGCGCTGTCTGGGCAATTCTTACTTTTCCGGGGAAGGCATACGTTTTGTTCTTGCTGTTCTTCTGCGCATGGAATGGAATCGCCTTGATTCGTCATTCCTTACTGATCCAGGGCTTGAGAACCGCCTCGCAACCGTCTGCCAAAGAGACGTATGCAGCATTGGCCGCACAACAGCGCAATCTCCGCGAGTTGCTGTTCTTGGGGTTGATTCTCTTCGCGTTCGTCTTCTGTACAGAGCTGTCTTCAGGCATCCGCGAGTGGTACTACCTTTGGCTGAACCCTCAGGCGGATGTCGTCGCCCCGTTTGACGCAACTCAGACTGTTACTCAGGTCAGTCTTGGTGTCTTGGCCTTCGCGCAGTGCTCTCGATGGTTTATGTCCGCTAAACTTGATCGAGTGTTGTCCAACCAATGAGCTAGAGGCACGTTCCGCGAGCGGTGCGCTATTCCGTTGACGAAAAGTATTTTCTCGGCGGAAACATGTCGCGGCGCAGCAGCTCTTTGCCGCAGCGATGTCGCACTTCCTCGGTCCAATTCACCCCACCGCGCTCGCTCAAGCCGAGAAAATGCCGCGCGTTCTCGTAGGGAGCGAGGCCGAGGTAGTACAACCGGAAGAGCACCATGCGCGAAGCCCAATCCGGCTCTTCGAGCGCCTTCTGCCCTGCTAGCGCGAAGTCCGCAACCCACTCGTTGAGGCGCGGGCGGATGTCCGGCCGCCACAGAAATTTGCCGGTGTCCTTCCAGCTCAACGCGGAAATGCCGCGTTTGGACTCCAGCACCTCGCGCGCCCCGCGATAGACTTCCCAGCACACATCAAACGCCAGCTCCGGCTTTACGCCCATGGCTCCTCCGCCACAACGCACTCGTCGTGCACTCCGCTTCACCGCTTACCTCTCATCGCCGCAATCTCTTCCCGCGCTTTGCTCAATAACTCGCCGCTTGCAGCACCATTCCCGCTTTGCGGCGGTTAGGCCTCACTCTCCGAACCTGTACACGCCGCTCTTGCAGCACGGAGTATTCCCATACGGCGCCGAAGCCTTCCGCGCGCATGGCCTTGTTTAAAGTTCTGCAGCGTTTCACCACGGTATGTGCCCCGTTCTGCGGCTTTCGCAAGTGGCGCAATGCGCGGAATGCTCGCCGGCGGGTAGTGCGTCAATTTCGCCAGCTCGTCGAGCGTCAACCACGTCGCGCACTGTCCCGCGCTTAGCATCACGTCGCGGATCACCTCCCTCTGCCTTCGCAGAATCACAGCCCTCGCCTTCCGTTGTTTCGTCTTCCACATCGCATCGCCTCCTTCCCGGCTGCTCATGTTTCTTGAGCGGGAAACTCATCGCCATTCGCGTTGTTGTTCTCTCCTTCGACTCCGGCCTCGTTCTCGACTTTCTCTTGCTCTCTGTTTTGCGCCTTCTCCAAAACAAGATCGTCTTCTTCCTCATCCAGGGCCCCAGCGGTGCGGTCGGGATCTTCGTAGTCCCCGGCGCAAGCGCTACACGCGCGCAGGGACTACGCCAAACCGCCAGGAAGCCCACAAAACACAGGCACAAGCGGCTTTCTGGCAGCTACTTCAGCCAACGCAAGGCCCAAAAAGTTTTCCACAGATTTCCACAAGACTATTACCACTAAGTATTCGTTACTTGTTTAACTTATAGGTTAATATACGCTCTGTCCCCGATACGGAGGTACACGTGACCACTCGTTCGACCCAGCCCCCTTGGGAGTTCCTTCTGTCGGCTTCCAAGAATTCGTTGCAAAGCTTTGAACTGTCGCGTCTTTCTCACGCTGCCGATATCCGCAAGGAAATTGCGGCTTTGCTTGATCAATGGATGGACGACCACACCAACGCAACCCTCGCGCGTCTGCTCTTGCAGGAGCGGGAACGCTCCTCGCGAAAGCCGGATTTGCGTTTCGATCGCGAACCTCGCCGCTCGGCCGCGCATTCTGTGTCCGATAACTTTCTTGCGGATCGAGCCGTCCCGCAGACTGAAAATACCGGTCAATCCTGAGTTTTTGCATGCTATGGGGAGCTTTTTGATTGCTCCTGCAAGGAAAATGGTAACGACGCGCCGCCCTACAACGCGCCCCACATGTGCGTTCAGCGGAGCACGCCCACACGCACTTCCCGCTCTCGCTGCTCTCCCCAGCGCCAGGGCTTCCCGAAACTGCATCTCGCCGCCGCATCCAAGCCGCATCGCATCCTCCCGCGACCAAACCCCAGTGCAGAGTTACGTCTTGGCTGCTTTATATGAGTTATAGGGCGCACTTAGCGTAGCCAGACGCGCTGCAAATACACGCGCGCAAAAATAGCGCATGCTCTAAACGGAAGGATTCTCGATGATCCTAAGAGCGGGGGTATTAACGTCCGGAGGTTGGAGCGACTGGCTGTTTCTCGAGAAGCTGTTCTTTGCGGTAGATCAAGGAATTGATGTCATAAGTGGCGAGCTCAAAACCGTGTCCGTGGGTAATGGCGTCCGTAGGGCATGCTTCAACACAGTAACCGCAGAAAATGCACCGGGAGTAATCGATGTTGTAAACGCTGGCGTAGCGTTCGCCAGCGGAGATACGGCTGGCATCGGTATTCTCAGCGGCTTCAATGTAAATGCAATTTGCAGGGCAGGCCGCCGCGCAGAGAAAGCATCCAACGCACTTTTCGAGGCCGGATTCGTCGCGGTGCAATACATGTATTCCGCGATAGCGCGGCTGAAAATGCACCGCTTCGAACGGGTAATTCTCCGTGACCGTTTTCCGGAACATATTCCGAAAAGTCACACTGAAGCCCTGCACCAGTGTGCTGAACGTCTCGCCGACTTCCCTAAAGATGGATGCCATAGGTTAGGAGTCTAACAAACGTCCTTTGCACGGGCAAATCGTTGTGCGCGGCATAGTCTCTAAGCAAACTGCGCCTTCAACGCATCAATGATTTGCTTCCCGTGAAAGCGACCGTTTTCGATAAAAATGTCGCCGGTGTGCCGCCCGCCGATGACCACACCCGCCAAATGGATCCCCGGCACATTACTCTCAAGGGTGTTCGGATCAAGTGCCGGCTTTCGCGTATCGAAATCGAGTTTGACGCCAAGGCTTTCGATAAACGCATAATCGGGATGATAGCCGGTCAATGCGAACACCTGTTTCGCGGGCAATCGCTTCTCGCCACCGCCATTTTGAACGACCACTTCGTCTCTCGTGATCTGCTTCACGTGGGTTTGGAAAAGCGCTTTGACTTCTCCCGCCTTAATGCGGTTTTCGATGTCCGGCTTTACCCAATACTTGATTGAGGAACCGAGCTCCGCGTTTCGATGCACCAGCGTAACGCGTGCGCCATTGCGATAGAGATCCAACGCAGCTTCCGCGGCGGAATTTTTCCCGCCAATCACAACAACGTCCTGGTTCCAAAACTCGAATGGTTCCGAGTAGTAGTGCGAAACGTGCGGCAGTTCCTCGCCCGGAATGCCCATCACGTTTGGAAGATCGTAATAGCCCGTGGCAACGCTGATCTTTTTCGACGTGTATCGCGCTTCGATTCCCCGCTCCGTTTGTGTCACGACCGTAAAGTTTTTGTCGTGCCCGTCCACACGCAGCACGCGTTCAAAAAGCCGCAGCTCTAATTGGTAGTGCTCTGCCGCCTTGCGGTAATACTTCAGGGCCTCAACGCGCACCGGCTTTTCCGCCGCACTGACGAGCGGCAGGTCGCCAATCTCGAGAAGCTCCGGCGTGGTGAAGAACACCATATTGACCGGGTAGTGGTAAATCGAGTTGCACAAGCAGCCCTTGTCGATCACCAAAGGCTTCATGCCCGCGCGCTTCGCCTCGATAGCGCATGCCAGCCCCGTCGGACCCGCTCCTATGCAAATAATGTCGTAAGTGGCCATAAGTTTTTTAGTGTGCCGGGAGTCAGCAAGAATTGCAAATTCGGCGGGAATTACTGGGTTTGCGGCAATTCCAGGATGCGGGTCAGTTCCTGCCGGAACAGTTCCAATTCCTCCAGGCGCTCGCGTGTAGCAGCCAGCTCAGTCTTCTTCCAAACAAATACTTCGCCGGCGCCCCGCTTCAGCCGCACACTGAGGTTTCCATCGACAAGATATGACGGCGGAGCAAGGACCCTTAGTCCGCCGTTAGGTATCGGTGCCAGAATAGCCGCGCACTCGCCACGCCGCACGCACAGTGCACTTTCATAAAGAGGAATCGCAATAGGGCGAAAGTCAGCCGCGAAAAGCTGCTCGAGAATTTGCATCTGCTGAGGACTGAATTCGACCATGCGTTGGTGGGCAAGACTCCAGCCTGTCCGCTGCGAATTTCTACATAGTGGCGATCAAGCCGCCGTAGAGTCCGCCGCGTCCGCAGACGTTCCTTCGAGCTGCGAGAGAATTTCTCTCAGCGTCACGATTAGCTCATCGCGAGACACATGGCTCTTCTTGAACTGAATGCGGAACCGGAAGCTCTCGTTCTCCGGCTCAAACTGAAAGATGAACGGCTGCGGCCTCTGAGGACCGCCTTGCTCATCGCGCCGTTCACGTCGCGCTTCGTCACGCGTCAACCCGCCTTGCATAATCCGGTGCATCATCTCGATCATCTTCTTTTCAGTTGGCTGCCGTGCAATCTGCAGTAGCAGGGACTTCGAGATAATTCCGTGTTCAACGCATTTCTTCCGCAACGACTCCGGAATATTCCTAAGCGATAAAGTTTCCGTAACCGACGAACGCGCACGCCCAATTTTCTTGGCAACGTCTTCATGCGTGTACTCAAATTGTGTGGCCAAACGGTGTAACCCATCCGCCTCTTCAAAAGGCGTAAGATCTTTGCGCTGAATATTCTCAATCAGCGCGATTTCCAGCGTTTCCGCATCATCCGCCATTTTCTCGATGCAAGGAACTTCGCGCAGCCCCGCCGCGCGAGAAGCGTGATATCGCCGCTCGCCGGAAATAATGTAGTAACAGTCTTCGCGAGGTACGAACCGCACCAGGAGCGGTTCGAGTACGCCTTTCTCGCGGATCGAATCCGAAAGATCGCGCAAATCTCCCAACGCTTTGCGAGGCTGGTCCGGATTGGGCCGGATCTGATCCACAGGGATCATCCGTCCCACCGCTGCTCCGCTGTAACTCGTCAGTGATTCGACGTAGTGCGCGTCATGCCGCATCTTCAGCGTGACGGGTAACCCGATCCTCTTCGACACGTTGGATAACCTCCCCTGCTAATTTCTTGTACTCGATGGCGCCTGGTGATTTCGGCGCAAACGTTAAGATCGTTTCTTTGTACGCCGGACTTTCTTCCAATCGTACATTTTTGCTGATCTTCGTCTTGAAAAGCACCTCGCCGAAGACGGTGCGAATCTGCCCATGCGTATCGCGCGAAATATTCGTCCGCTTGTCAAACAGAGTAATCACCACTCCGAGCACTTTCAGCCCAGGGTTGGGACGCGCGCGAATTCGTTCGTAGGTCTCGAGCAGGTCGTCCGTTCCTTCGATCGCAAAATACGCCGCCTGGATTGGTACGAGCAAATGTGTGGAAGCCACCAGCGCATTGACCGTCAGAATTCCCAGCGAGGGCGGCGTATCCAGCACGATGTAGTCGTATTCCTTCAAAACGGGCGCGAGTGCGTCCTTCAATCGGTACGGCGCGTCAAACTGTCCTGCGAGGACCTGCTCCAGCTTGGCCAGCGCAAGCCGTCCCGGCCCAAGAAAAAGTATGGGATCTTTGGTCGGCTTAATAACGGATGCCATTGTGGCGCGGCTCTCGCTCAGCACGTCAAACATGGAAGTGGCGATCTCGCCGGATGAGTAAAATGCGATCGTGGAATTCGCCTGCGGATCCAGGTCGATCAATAGCGTGCGCTTGCCGCGATGCGCCAGAGCGGCAGACAGATTAATCGCCGTCGTTGTTTTCCCGACGCCGCCTTTTTGATTCGCAACCGTGATGATGGCAGTCATACGCTTCTGCCTCCGCCTATGCGCATGGCAAATCGCACCGACGCGATCCAGCAACCAGGTCCCTATATGTGGGTGCGGTCTGCAGTAAGCCCCCTAGCTCTAGGCCCACTCTACGTTCGCAACCCATTCTAGCGCAAGGGAAAAGTGGAAATTCACAGCGAGATCGGTGGAAATCTCAGAAGTCCTTTTTTGGGAAAAACCGCAGGGAACAGCCCAAGATCTTTGACTGAATGGACTTTGAAAAACAAAAATCGACTGACGAAGGGAAAGCGGCACAAGTCTATGCTTCAAGTCGTCTAAAAATCCAAGCCCCAAAAATCCATCGAAGCCTCTTGAAGTTGAATCCCCAGTTCCCATCCCGCTCGCCCTTCGTGGCCCCGCCAAATCAGGACCGCTTCGCAAGCATTCTTATTTACCAGGTTGACCAGGACAAAGCGCTGCCCCACTGGAAAATTTTGGGGAATAATGGCTAGGCACCCAGTCGTGCTGGTGTCCGCGGTGTAACCCTCCGCGCGCATCGCGCGCCCCGACTCCGCCCATTCCACCGCTACCGGGACGCGTGAATTTACGCGCACCCCAGCCCTGATGTTCTGCGTTCGCGCTTCAAAGCTGGATATGTTCCCGATGCCCACGGTTGTCTCCTAAGCCTGCCGGATCGCAAGCCGCGCCAGCAATTCCAGATCGCTTCCAGAAAATAGGCTTGGATCATGTAGATCCACGAACCTGTAAAGAAACGCACAAAAACAGCACTCTTTGGAGGCTACGAAGCGCCATCGTTCCGGTCAATGGGACTTCAGGTCTAGAACGACGTCGAAGTTACCCATACAGCTCATCCACTAGCGCGCTCTCTTGCTCCTCGGCCCACCTCCAAACCTTCCAAATTCAAGCCTGTTTGCGCCTTTCTACAAGCCCGCTTAAACTCTTTCCTCTTCTCTTTCGCCAATGACTCGCTACAAAACATTTCGCGCCGAACTTGGCCCTACGCTGCGGCTGGCTCTGCCTCTGGTTCTAGCCGAAGTGGGCTGGATGAGCATGGCCATCGTAGACACTATGATGGTGGGACGTCTTCCCAACAGTGCGGTAGCCATCGCTGCAGTGAGCCTTGGTGGAATTCTCGTCAACGTCCTCGCCATGTTCGGGGGAGGATTGCTGATTGGACTAGACACCCTAGTCTCTCAAGCGTTTGGCTCCGGTCAGCGCGAAGACTGTCATCGGTCGCTTCTGCACGGTATCTATCTCAGCTTGGCGCTTACGCCACTGTTGATGGCTCCCGTCTGGTTCTTCGAACCTTTGCTACGCGCAATGCGCATCGCGCCCGACGTAATCACCCTCGCAGTTCCCTTCTCAAAAGCCTTGGCATGGGGAACACTGCCTCTTCTCCTCTACTTCGCTGTCCGGCGCTCCATGCAAGCCATGAATCTGGTGCGCCCCATCGCCTTCGCCCAGATCACAGCAAACATCATTAACGCCGGCGGCAACCTGATCCTCATCTACGGCAAGCTTGGGGCTCCCGCGATGGGCGCGGTAGGCTCCGGTTGGTCCACTGCTTGGTCGCGAATTTACCTTTCCGCAGTCCTGGTGGGATATCTTCTCTGGTACGACCGGCGCCATCGCACGCGCTTGCTTCACACCCCCGTCGAGCCTGACCTACCGCGCATTCGGCGGCTCCTCGCTCTCGGCTTCCCCACGGCTATGCAGATCACTCTCGAGATCGGGGTTTTCGCAGTCGTCACGGCCCTGATCGGCCGCCTCGGGGCTGTTGCTCTTGCCAGTCACCAGATCGCTCTCAACACTGTTTCGTTCACGTATATGGTCCCGCTCGGTATCTCTTCAGCTGCGGCTGTGCGCGTTGGCCAGGCGATTGGCCGCAAGGACCCCCAAGGTGCCGGGGACGCAGGTGGCACCGCCATTTTTCTCGGCGCCGCGTTCATGACTGCGGCGAGCATTGCTTTGCTTGTGTTCCCGAGATTGATTGCGCGCGCCTATACACCCGACGAAGCCATCATCCGCAGTACGATATTTCTCCTCGCGGCTGGCGCCGCCTTTCAGCTTTTTGATGGCCTTCAAACCGTCGCGACCGGCGCCCTGCGCGGACTGGGAGACACGCGCACCCCGATGCTTTGCCATTTCACTGCTTATTGGATCATCGGTCTGCCGCTCGGCGCGTGGCTCTGTTTCCGCCGCGGCTGGGGAGCCTTCGGCCTCTGGGCCGGCCTGAGTCTTGCGTTAATCCTTATCGGGATTGTTCTCCTCGTCGTCTGGCGCAAGCGGGTACGCCATTTAACAATTTCCATCTCGTGAAACGCCTATCCGGTCAATAGTCCGTACGGACAGTTTTGCCGTTTCCATACTCCCCTTATCTGGTACATCAATCGGCAAGAGAGAAATACGTTTCTGCCATCCCGCGACTCTAGACTGAGAGTAATTCAAATCCTTAGGCCGTGCCGGCGATCTCTCTCATCTCGCCGGCGAAAGGATGCCGGTCCATGTGTCGATGCTCGTGGTGGAAAAGTTCGCTCTATCCCATCGTGCTGACTCTCACGCTCCTGTGTGGAGCGGTTTCCGCACATGCGCAATCGCCTGCGCGCGATCCCGACGACGAGGAAGACGCGAAGCCTACGCCCTCCCTAAACTTGAGCATCGTATTTTCTGACGAGGGCAAGGCTCAAGTTAACTTCTTCGCATTCGGACAACCGAGCACAGCCTCTGAGATCAAGGCCGTGCTCGAGGCGTCGCTTGGTTGTACCCTCCAAACCAAAACGCCTTTCCAGGCAAGCACGATGGGCTACCGAGGATCCTGCGAACCGCCTTCCCTGAGGAGTTCGACGGTTCGCGAGTTCAAGATCGCCACGGCACCTCTGCGGAAGTTCGCGCTGGCTCACCAAATCGAGCAACTGAATGTGACCGTGCGCCTCCCGGATGTAGAAATCACCGAAACTCAACCGGCTACCCAGACACAGTTGTTTTCTGTAGGAAAAATGTCCGCGACGTTGAAGCACCTCTCGGAATTGAATCACCCTTACTTCTGGCACACGGATTCCGCCATCCCCGATTTCGTTACAGTCCGCTTCGGCCTTTCTGCCAAATCCATTGCGCGCACAGAATACATCCTGCTCGGCGTTCTCTTGTTTCCCTTGTTACTCGTCTTCTGGATGGGCCGCAAGGCCCTCAGCAGCGAGGCGCAAGATAAGGCCGTCGTGTGGTTCACCTACATGCGCTACTTGGGCTGGACACTCAACCTCGCGCTGCTAGGTTGGTGGATTGCGGCGGATTCACTGCATCTCGTTCAGCTATTGCAATTCCTTTCCTCAGGTACACGCATTTCACCAATCTGGGACTACGCGGTTACACCAACCATTGTCAGTTGGTTTCCACCTGCGATTATCTGGGTCCTCTGCCTCGTGTTATCCCACCCGGTCCAGGAGAAGCTCCGCGGCCTTGCATGGACCCGCGGCGAACTGGCGATGCAGGGCTTCTATTCCTTCAGTGCGTCGCTTTTGCCCCTTGCATTGTTCTTGACGGGCCTTTCAACCATAGTGAAGGGCTCGCTGCAAGTTGGAGTCCTCTGGATGGTCGCCGCCTTTGCGGTGGCAATTGTTGCCAGCCGCGCGCGTCAAAAATTCCTCGGCATGCAGCCGCAAGCTCTTACCACAGGCGCTCTGCGTGATCGCGCTTTCGATATGGCCCGCCAGCTCGGTGTCAAACTTCAACAGATCTACATCATCCCTTCCGGAAAAGGACAAATGGCCAACGCCTTTGCGCGCAGGGGAAATGTGATTTCCTTCACAGACTTTCTCCTGCAGCGCATGTCGCGGCGCGAAGTGAACTACGTCCTCGGTCACGAGCTATCGCACCTGAAACTCGGTCATCCAGGAAGGCTAGCTATGGCCGCTGCTGTGAGCTACTTCGTCGCGATCACCTCTGTAGGCTTCGCCCAACCTTTTCTTCACCTCAGCGTGGTTCCGCGCTACGCGCTGATCGTCGCAATTGTGACGCTCGGACCCTATTTCTGGTCGCGCCGCTTTGAATACGCCGCTGACGCCAGCGCCGTCGAAGTCACCGGCGACCCGGAAGCTGCCATCTCCGCGCTCTTCAAGCTCGCCCAGCTAAACATGCTGCCGATTCACTGGAGCAACTGGAGCGAAAAATGGCTCACCCATCCTTCTTCGCTGCGCCGTGCACAAGCCATCGCTGGTAAAGCGGGGATTCCGATGGAGCGTATTTCGGACATCGCCCAAACGGCGGCGGCGGCGGACGATCACTACGTGCTTCCGGACACCGTTACGCCCGGCGTCAAAATCCACTCCACTCACACGAAGCAAGGCGGCAGTTTGCGCGTTGCTTTTACCATGCTTGCCCTGCTCATTTTCACGCCAGCGGCATTCGCTCTCCTCGCGAATCGCTTCCTCCTCCACTCGCCATTCCGGGGCGTTTTATTTCTCGCTGGATTTGCCGCCACTATCGCTATGTACTATGCGTCCGCAAACTTCTTGCCGCCGATGAGACTTCCGAAGCTGGTTGCTTCGCTAAAGACCAAGTTTGCCAAAGAAGGAATCCAGGCCGACTCCTGGGACGGTGTTTTCGTGGGCTTCTCGCCTGCCGCCGCGCCTCGCAGCTACGAACAAAACACCAACTGGGATCTGGGCTGCCTCTTTGTCCGCTCCGATCGACTCTGTTATTGGGGCGAGGAAACGAAATTCTCCCTGCGTCTCGACCAGATTACCGCCATTACGGTGGCGCCAGGTTTGCCCGGCCTGCTTCCTCCCCGTCGGATTTATATGGCGTGGAAGGACGATGAGCTCGGTACCAGCGGTGTTTTCAATATCGGCTGCATCAATGTCGCTTCCACGCTCCGACTTCGAGTGCAGACCGCCAAGCTGGCCGAACGCCTCAAAGTGTGGTGGAAATCCACGCCTGCCGTGCGCCCTCTTCCCGGCCCGCTTGCGGCTTTGCATTCTCCTCAGCTCGGCGCAGTCACGGGAGCCGTTCCGAGATGGCGCGCCGGCAAAGTCTTTAATGAGCTTTTCCTGACTGCTATCTTTGCGATTGTCGGCGCCATCCTCTGCGGTCTGCCATTTCACTTACTGGCGTTTTTCTTTGCGCAGATGGTCCCGGTGGTCGGCAAAGTCACTTCCTTTCACGGGCCCGGCTCCGGGTGGTACGTCGTAGGCGTGGTTTTGGTAGTGCGCTTCCTTGCCATAATCCCGGCCCTTCGCTACAAAGATCAGGCCATTGTCACCCTTGAGCCTTCGCGGGCACAAGCCTCGCAGCCCAACGTAGCGCCCAGCGTGCCGTCTGAAACACGCAGGGTCGAAAACGACAAGGTGTTTACGCACTAACGCACAAAGCGACAGCAAAAAACGTCCTCATCTCTCCGGAAAATAGGGCGAACCGCGATTGGGTGAGAATTCGTTCTGGAGAGCTACATCTTGTAGCGGCCGAGGTCATCGTCGGAGAGACCTTCGAGCCAGTTGCGCAGTTGTTCGTTGGTGCTGCGTTCTGTAATCGCGCTCGAGACTTTCGAGTTTTTCAGGACTTCTTCATCCACGAAAATCGGGCAATCCACGCGCAGCGCAAGCGCCAGAGCATCGCTGGGCCGGGAATCGATGGTCATCATCTGCCCCTCGCGCTCAACCCAAATCAACGCGTAAAACGTGTCGTCCTTCAGGTCGTTCACCACAATCTTGTGAACCAGTACATCGAGTCCGAGCAGAACATTTTTCAGCAGATCGTGAGTCATCGGCCGCGGCGTCTGCACCTTCTCGATCTCCAGCGCAATGGCATTGGCTTCATACACGCCAACCCAAATCGGCAGGATCGCTTGGCCCTGTACATCTTTCAGCACAACAATGGGCATGTTTGTCACGGGATCCATCATCAGGCCGCGGATTTTCATCTCCACTTCCATGTGACCTCCCGAGTAGCACAAACTTCAGTCTGTGCCGTCAAAATGTCTTTGCGCTCAAATCGACGTCGCCAGTCGCCGCTCTAGAGAGCCTGCTCCCCCGCCAAACCGTTCGGCGTAGCTCCCGTCACCCGAACCTGCACGTACTTTCCCAGAAGTGCCTGCTCTTGGGAAGCGAAATTTATGACCCGATGACAGGAAGTATGTCCCGACCACTGATTTTCGCGCCGCGATTTTCCGCTGACCAGCAGTTCGAACGTCTCCCCGACCATTGCCGAGTGTCTCGCCGTCTGAATTTCCCGCTGTTTTTCCTGCAAAACAGCCAGCCGCCGGCCTTTCTCCTCTTCGGAAATAACATCTTTCATCTTCAGCGACGGAGTATGCGGCCTCGGTGAGTATTTGAACGAGAATATTGCGTCGTACTTCACCGCATTCAGCAGGCTCAGCGTTTCCGCAAGGTCTTCGTCCGTCTCTCCAGGAAAGCCAACAATTATGTCGGTCGTAATGCTGATGGTCCGCTTCGCCCCACGAATCATCGCAATCTTTTGAAGATACTCCTCGCGGCTGTAGGTCCTCTGCATGGCTTGCAGGACCTTTGTCGACCCCGATTGCACCGGCAGGTGCACGTGATTGCAAAGTTTTGGCTCCGCGTCAATGGCATCCACGATGTCTTGCGAAAAATCGCGCGGGTGAGACGTCGTAAAACGCACGCGCCGAATACCCGGCTCGTCCGCCACGGCCAGCAACAACTCCGAAAAAAGCATTTTGCGCGCCGCCGGATCCTTGTAGGAATTTACGGTCTGGCCCAGAAGCTGCACTTCGGAGTATCCCAACTCCGCAAGCTCTCGTACCTCGCGCAAAATCGAATCGCTTGCGCGGCTGCGCTCTGGCCCGCGCGTATAGGGAACAACGCAGTAGGAGCAAGCTTTGTCGCAGCCCTCAATAATCGTCAAATACGCGCGCCACGGATTGTCGCGCCGCGTCACGGGTGTCTCAAACGTCTCGTCCGTATCGTTGTCGAGCCCGGTGACTCGCTGATTCCCTGCCTCGACCTGCGCCAGCAAGTCCGGCAATTTGCTGTAGCTCGCCGAACCGCACACCAGCCTCACCCACGGCGCGCGCCTGAAAATCTCTTCGCCTTCCTGCTGCGCCACGCAACCCAGCACGCCGATAATCCGTCCATCATTCTGCCGGAGGCCAAACTCTCCCAGTCTCGAGAAAACTTTCTGCGCCGCCTTCTCCCGAATGCTGCACGTGTTGTAAAGGATCAGCGAGGCAGACTCCGGCGACTCCACTTGACGGTACCCCCGCGAAAGCAAGACGCCTGCGACCTTTTCCGAGTCGTGATCGTTCATTTGGCAGCCAAACGTCTCTAGAAAGAACGTGCCCCGCGAGGCGCCCCGAATCGCCTCAAGTTCCGATGTCGCAGGTCTCGCACCCAGAAGATCTGTGCCGCCCTCATTGTTTGTGGTGATGGAACTACCGATGGGAAACTCAGAGCCGCCCGTCAGTCTCTCTAGCCCGATGTCAAACGTTTTGCCCATACTCTATTCGCAGTTTAACACACCTGCTTGCTTGCTAACTTCCGCTCGGCCACCTCGACATGGGGCCAATCCAGCCCACGGCGCGTTCTTGTTTGTATCCAAAGAGGCAGCACCATCTTTACGTTGTGCATCTCATTTGTTTGACCACCCTGTAGGCGTGTGCTACGTTCCTGAAGTCAGGAAAATTTATTTCTAACTGAGGGGTTGCACCATTCTTCTGTTCGCCGCCGTTTTTATCGCCGATCTCGGTAACATTCTTGGACAAACGGGCTGGGTAGCCCGCGGCATTTTGCTCCTGCTCGGAATATTTTCCGTCGTCTCCTGGGCCATGATCTTCCAGAAGCTCGGGCTGTTCGGCCGCGTGCGCCGTCAAAGCGACCAATTCCTCCGCATCTTTCGCGCCACCAAGGGCGTAGCCAACCCGCAAGCCCTCGCTTCCGCAGGCTCGCCTTTCGCATCCGTCTATGCCGCTGGCTATCGCGAACTATTGAGCCAGGTAGGCACCGGCAATCCGCAACCCACTGGAAAATTGAAGAGCCTCCAGGCTGTCACCGTGAGCATGCAACTCGCGTCCGCGGAAGAAGTCCGCCGGGTCGAAAAAGGCATGTCCTGGCTAGCCACAACCGGCTCCGTGACGCCTTTCATCGGCCTCTTCGGCACGGTTTGGGGCATCATTGACGCCTTTTCAGGCCTCGGAAATGCCGGCGCTGCCAGCCTGCGCGCTGTCGCACCGGGCATAGCGGAAGCGCTCATCACTACCGCCGCTGGCCTCTTCGTCGCCATCCCAGCGGTCATCTTCTACAACCAATTTTTGCAGAACATCCGCGATCTCGCGCAGCGCCTGGATACCTTTGCGCTGGAAGTCGGAGCCCAAATCGAAAAAACCTTTACTTAGATTTATCCGGCGGACAGCCCACGGCCGCCTTATGAGACTATGCCGCAACTCTCCAAAAACACGCAGAGCACGCTCTCCGAGATCAACATGGTCCCGTTCATTGACGTTGTTCTCGTCCTGCTCATCATTTTCATGATCACTGCCCCCATCCTCCAATCCGGCATCGAAGTCGACGTCCCAAAAACGAAGACCGTTAAGGAAATCAATGAGCCGCGCCTCGTCATCACCATCGACAAAAACCAGCTCGTCTATCTCGCCGACGTTCCCGTCAACATCAACCAGCTCGGCGCGAAAGTTAAGGAGCAGCTCAAAAAGCCGCAAGATTCCGTCTTTCTTCGCGCCGACGAAACCATTCCCTTCGGCACCTTTGCTAAGGTCATAGACGCTTTGCGCCAATCTGGCGTCAGTAATATTAGTATTGTTACGGAGCCGCTCTCGGAACGCGCGCGTACTCGCTGAACATGAGCACCACCGCTAACTCGATCATCCCCTTGCCGCCCATCTCGGCCGATGATCTCGGTCTCCGAAAGTTTCTTGTCTACTCTCTGATTCTTCACGTCTTCCTCGTCCTTTGGATCGCCGTCTCGATTTACTTCCACCTCGCCGGGCCGGAGTGGGGCGACGTCGGCGGTACCAGCGGCAGCGTCAACGTAAAACTGGTCGGCCCAGCGTCCGGAATCCCTATGCCGCCGCAACCAATCGTCACCGATAGCAAAACCGTCGATCCAACCAAAGGCTTGTGGAAAGAAGAGCCCAAGCCAAAGCCACCTGAGCCTCCGACTCCGGCTGAAAAAGTTCCGGTCTTCAAGAACGAAAAGCCCAAGCCAATTACCCACAAATCCAAAATAGACGAACCTAAGGTTCCTCCGCCTGACAACGCCGTGGATTACGGAAAGCATGGTTCTCCAGATCTTCCCACCGGCTACGCGCCCACTCCCGGCGGCGGTTCCGGCCCGGTCTTGTTTAAAGGCCAGGGCGGCGGAGACTTCGCCTCTCGCTACGGCTGGTACATTGAAGCGGTTCGCCGTAGCGTCGGCCAGAATTGGCTCCAGACCACGATCGATCCCGCGGTCCGTGCCGCACGCCAGGCCCATGCCGTGATGACCTTCCGCATCAACCGCGATGGCAGCGTTTCCAACGTTCAGATGTCGCAATCAAGCGGCAATCTCTCGATGGACAATTCAGCGCGCCGCGCGCTGGACGGCATCCACTTCGGGCCGCTTCCGAACGACTACACCGGAAGCAGCGTGGACGTTATTTTTGATTTTGATCTGTCTTTGTCACACTAAAGTCGCCCTTCTCCAACGCTTCAGGCGGCGATAAAACTCGGAGGCAAGAGTGCCAGGAAAATCCAGATTCTTCAGTTGGCTGGCTGTCGCAGCGGTTCTATTTCTCGTAGGCCTACCCGTAAGCGCTCAGGTGAGCCAGAATCCGTGGTTCCGCACCGGCACGGGCCTCGGCGTCGAAAAAATCCGCCTCGCCGTAGCCGATTTCGGCCCGCGCGCCGACAATGCGAAAACCCACTCTCAGCAATTCACGCAAATCGTCCGCGACGATCTCGCCTTCAGCGGCATCCTCGATCTCGTCAGTCCCAGTTTCTATCCCGCCCTGTCCCCCACGCAGCCTTCCGAACTCCAAAACGCCGCCTGGACCGATCCTCAAGTCAACGCCCACTACGTCGCTTTCGGCAACCTCACAGAAACCACGACCGAAGTCGCCATCCAAGCCTGGCTCTATGACGTCACAAGTTCTTCCTCCCAATCTGTAGTCGGCAAAATCTATCGAGGCGCGCCCACCGACCAGCAAGTCCGCAAGTTCGCCCACCAATTCGCTGACGAAATCATCTTCAAACTCTCCGGCGGCTTCCCGGGCATCGCCTCCACGCAAATCGCCTTTGTCAGCTCTCGCACCGGCTCCAAAGAACTCTGGGTGATGGATTACGACGGCGCAAACCAGCACCCGCTAACGTCACTCCGCACCATCTCGCTCATGCCGCGTTGGTCCCCCGACGCCTCGCGCATCGCCTTCACCTGCTATCAGCCCGTAAGCGGCGTCGTAAGCGCACAGATTTGCATGTATTCTGTGGACGCTGCCAAAGTTATCTCCTTCCCCCGCTTCCGCGGCACGAACAGCGCCGCCGCCTGGTCCCCCGACGGCACACAGCTCATTTTCTCGTCTTCCATGGCCAGCAATCCCGAGCTCTACGTCACCGACATCAATGGCAGTAAACCCAAGCGCCTCACGTTCTCCAACGGCGGCAGCACTTCTCCCGCCTGGAACCCCAAGACCGGCCAATCCGTCGTCTTCGTCAGCGATCGCGGCGGCATCCCCAAGCTCTACATGATGAACGCCGACGGCACCAACGTGAACCTGCTCGATCTCCCGGATAAGGGTTACATCATCGATCCCGCCTGGTCGCCCAACGGCCAGCTCCTAGCCTTCAGTTGGCGCCGCCCGGACGGCAATTACGATATCTATGTCATGGAGCCGACTACGCAACACATCATCAATCTCACGCCGGACGCGGGAAGCCGCAACGAGCGCCCCAGCTGGGCTCCCGACGGCCGCCACATCGTCTTCGAATCTACCCGCACTGGCCCGCGACAGATCTGGACCATGCTCGCCGATGGCTCCCAGCCCCACCAGCTAACCGTCGACGGCCACAATGAGTCTCCCAATTGGTCTCCGAAGTAAAACAGCGGCAGATATAGATTTGTCGAAACTTTCCATGCGTGACGCGCATCAGAAGCATGGTTGCAATATTCTCCCTGAACTACATTTCTTTAGAGTTGCTTCTTGCGATGTTCTGTGTCATTTGTCTGTGTGCTATAGGTAATATATCGTGCTACGATGTATTTGCTTTTACCCAGCCCGCTAGTGATAGGATGATGGCGCTGGTGGGACCAACAAGGGATTCTTACGTTGAGGAGGATTCGAATGATTCGGGTTTCTAGCTCTCTCTATCGCGGGGCCATGCTCACTGCCATGCTGTCGCTTGCCTTTGTGGCGGGTTGCAAAAAGAAGGTTCCGCCGCCAACTCCGACTCCGCCGCCGCCAGCTCCTGCGCCTGCGCGCCCGACTGTCTCGCTGCAGGCTAACCCAACTTCCATTAACGTTGGCGATTCGACGACTCTGAGCTGGACTTCCACCGATGCCACGCAGCTCACCATTTCGCCTGGAGTGGGCGCCGTGACGGCGCAAGGCTCGACCAAAGTCAATCCGTCGGATTCCACGACGTACACCATCACTGCCAGCGGCCCGGGCGGCTCGGCTGATTCCAGCGTCCGCGTCACGGTGGCACAACCTCCGCCACCTCCCCCACCACAACCGGCAGGACCCACGATCGACGAACTATTCCTGCGGGACGTGAAAGACGCCTACTTTGACTTCAACAAAGCAGACATCCGCGCAGATGCGCGCGAAGCGCTGGCAAAGACCGCCGAGTTCCTCCGCAATCACCCCGAGGTCAAAGCGACCATCGAGGGTCATTGCGACGAACGCGGCTCAACCGAATACAACCTGGTCCTCGGCGATCGCCGCGCCGCGGCCGTCAAGGCCTACCTCGTCTCCCTCGGCATCTCCGCCGACCGTTTGAATACCACAAGCTTGGGCAAAGAGAAGCCGTTCTGCATGGAAAGCAACGAGGAATGCTGGCAGAGAAACCGCGTCGGCCACTTTGTCCGTGTGCCGTAGCGCCTAGTACAACCACGTAACTGTTCGATGACCGTCGGAGCCGCGTGACCGAGCAATCTCTTGCTCGCGCGCGGCTCTGCCGTTAAAGTGAGTAAAGAGCCGCCCGGTTCCACACATACCGGCCGCTCAGCGGTTATAAGTTAGAGCGCTCTTCCCTGGCCTGAACACTCGTCTGAGAAGCAGTCGCATCTGAGGAGGTTTTTTTCATGAAAATCCGCACCATCGTACTCTTTGCCGCCGCCGTCTTTGCTGGCGCGCTCGGCGGCAGCCTCGTCGGGCCACGTCCGGCGGAGGCCGTTGCCCGGGAAATCATCGATTTGCAGCGCGATGTCACCACGCTTCTTCAAGGTCAGAAGGAGATATCCACGCAGATCACCACGGACCACACTGTCCTTAAAACTCTCGTCGAACAGACCAGCGACAACGTCGGCAAGCTCAACGCCACCATGGGTAGCGTCCAGAAGTCCGTGCAAGACGTGCAAGCCAACTCTGGCGCCCGTTTGGACACCATGTCCACTCAGGTCCAGGGCCTTTCCGACAACCTTGAAGAGATTAAATCCCGTCTCGGAAAACTGAATCAGCAACTCGTCGATCTGCAAAGCGCCGTCCAAAGCATCGACTCCAAAGTTTCCGGCACCGCCCCGGCTGGCACAGCTCCCGGCGCAAACCCGAGGCCAGCGAATGACGGAAACTCCGCTCCCCCCGCCGCGGGCAATGCCGCCTCTCCCGCTCCCTCCGCCGACATGCTCTATTCCAACGGCCTGCGCGACATCACCAGCGGCAAATACGATCTCGCCCGCCAGGAATTTCTCGATTATCTCAAGTACTACGGCAGCACCGATCTCGCTTGCAACGCCCAATTCTATCTCGGCGAAATTGCCTACCATCAAAAGCAGTATCAGGACGCCGTCGCGGAGTACGACAAGGTGCTCACGCTCTACCCGAAAGGTTTCAAGCTCGAACCCGCCCGCCTAAAAAAAGGTATGGCGCTGATTGAACTCGGCCAGAAAACTGCCGGCGTTCGCGAGCTCCGCGAAGTTATCCGCCGCTATCCCGGCACGGAGGAAGAACGCGCGGCCCGCGCCAAGCTCAAAGAACTCGGCGTAGCAGTCGCCGTCGCCAATTAGCGACAATCCCTTCCCGGCCCCCGCTCCAATCCCCCGCCCGCCGTCGCCTAGTTCGAGAGCACCACACCCTCTCCCGTCCCTAGCTCCCGTTAATCAACAACCGGTCTATCCGCCTGCTTACATCGCGCAGATACGCCTCGTCGCCGCCATCCAGTTCCGCAATCGCGCTCCCCGCGTACCCAATCTCCGCAAACGCCTGGCGCACCGCCGCCCAATCCACATCGCCATCGCCTAGGTTCACCCACGCGTATCCATTCTCTTTGCGTTTGAAGTCTTTCAAATGCACCTTATAAATGCTCTTCCCCAGCGTGCGAATCCAATCTTGCGGGTAGCCATAAAGCACCACATTCCCCACATCAAACCACGCCTTGATCCACGGACTCTCAAACTCGCTGACGTACTTTGCCATCTCCAAAGGACTCAGCAAAAACTTGTTCCAAACTTCTTCGAGAGCAATCACAACTTTCAACTCCGCCGCCATCGGTATCAGCTTGCGAACCTCCAACTGCGACCGCGTCCACGCGTCCCGATAAGACGTCTGCGCGTTTACCACTGCCGGAACCAGCAGCACCGCGTCCGAGCCCCACAGCTTCGCGTTGTGCAAGGAAGTCCTCATCCCCTCCATGCTCTTCGCCACCACCGCGCTGTCGCTCGACGACAGCGGATATTTCCAGTGGTCCATGTTCATCACGGAGTCGATGCGAATGTTCGCCGCGTCCGCAGCGTTCTTAATCTCTTCCGCCTCGTGCTCGTCCGGCGTCGTCGGCGCCTGCACCACTTCAAACCCCACGTCCCGCGCCAGCTTGAACCGATCCGTGTAACTCAAGCGCGAAGGCAGCATGTCCATCACAAGCCCCTTCTTAATCGGCAGCGGTCCAGCCGTCTGGGGCGCAGGTGCTGTACCGTCTACATTTTCGAGTCCGGTGGCTGCGGCCAAATCTCCAACCAATGCCCCTCCGCTAACCCCCAACCCACACGCCACCACTACTCCCGCCCTAACAAACTCCCGTCGCGTCTGCCCCATCTCGCTCCCTCTTCTCCGTGCCCTCTGCGACCTCTACGATCTCTGTGTAAATTCCCTTTCTTCGTGTCTTTACCTCCTTACTTCATTCCGTCCTTACTTCAATTTCTCCAAATCAATCTTCGACTCCCAAACCTCCTTCGACTTCATCTGTTCATCCCACGTAACTTCCCGCCCCGTGTACGCCGCCGTCCGCGCCATCATGCACGAAACCGCCGACTCCGCGCCCGTCGCCGCCTGATTGTGGAATTTCCCCGAAGTAATACTCTCCACGAACAGCTTCTTCTTCTCCGCATCCGCAAACTCCAGATTCGAAGTGAACTTCCCCGTCGCCGAAAACCCTTGCGCATCTTTCTCCGGAGTCTGCGGCGTCTGCCACGGCTCATCGCCCCAAATTCCCAGCGGCCCCGAGTACGGCGACTGCGACGTCCCCTTCGTCCCAAAAAACCGCTCCGTAACGTCCCACCACCCCTTTGCAAATTGCGTCGAGCTGAACGTCACATCCACCCCGCCCGGATACGTAAACACCACGTTGTAATTCCCGTAGACATCTCCATCCGCAGGCCGCCCCAGCCGCCCGCCCGCCCCCGAACATTTCACCGGATGCCCCTGCAAGATCCAGTTGCAAATATCAATCACGTGTATGTTCTGCTCCACGATGATGTCCCCGGACAAAACGCGGTCATGCACCCAGTTCCGCAATCGCCGCTCGGTCGGCGAAGCCCCCGGCCACGCCGGCCGGTCCAAATATCCCGAAAGATAATGCGCCTCCCCACAAACAATTTTCCCCAGCGCCCCGCCATGAATCCGCTTCACTAGCTCCACAAACGGGGGACAATCGCGAATCTGAAATCCCACATCCAGACTCAACTTCCCCTCAGCCCGTTTCCCAATCTCCACCACCTTCTTCGCCCCCGGCACGTCCACCGCCACTGGCTTCTCGCAATAAACGTGCTTCCCCGCCGCCACCACCGCCTCCAAATGCTGCGGATGGAAATACGGCGGCGAAGCCACCACAATCGCGTCCACTTCCTTCGAAGCCGCGATCTTCTCGTAAGCCATCGGCCCGACAAAAATCTGCGAAGCATCAATCGCGGCATATCCCTTTGCCGTCTGCATCTTGTCAAACGCCGTCCGCGCCGTATCCAGCTGGTCGTGAAACATATCGCCCAGTGCCACCACGCGCGCCCCGCCAGTCTCAAACAGGTTGGTAGCGTCCTCCGTACCCCGTCCCCCGCAACCAAGCAGCCCCACACGCACCGCCGAATTCGCCGCCGACCTCCAAACCCGCGCCGCCGGAATGAACATCACCCCACCCACCGCCGCTGCCCCGCCAATAAACTCACGACGCCCGAATTCATCCCAACGAGTCATCTCGCCCTCCTAAATCCTGACGCCGGTAAACTCGCATCAATGCCCGTTAATTGCAAGCCCGCGCCCACGTGCTCTTGCAAGCTCGCACGATCCGAAGCTAATTAAAATTTGTTCATCTCCCGCCATCGATAATTTATGTGTGATATGGTACCGCTCCGCTTAAGTTACTGTTTATGTCAAGTGGAACAGTTTTCGAGGCGGGTCCGCTCGCTGACGATTAGATGATTAGAGCATGTCTCCTGCCTCACTGGCAGCGAAGGCCCGCGACGCCGTAGGCGGAGCGTTTGGGCCGGAGTGCAGGGCATGGCCAGTGAGAACGGGCTCATTGGCTGGACACTTCCAGTTTTTTCAGCACCTCACGGGCATTTTCATTTTGAGGATTGAGATCGAGTGACTTCTTGTAGTTTTCAACGGCCAACGCCTTGTCGCCTTGCTTCAAAGACGCCTCGCCGAGCGAGTCGTACACGTTTGCATCCATGGGGAACTGTTCGACGTTGAGGCGAAATATCTCCACGGCGCCTTTCGTGTCGCCGTTGCGCAGCAGCTCATAGCCCATCGAGTTTAGCTGCAGGACGTCAAAATCATACTTGTCCGGCGCGTTCTGATAGAGCTCACGGTAACGCGTGACCGCCTCTTTCACGCCCTTCGAACGATAGCTCCCGTACAGAACCGCGCGAATGTCGACTTTCGGACACTCAACCTGTGTGTTACCCGCGCCCCACCTTCTCCACGAACAAAGCAAAGAAGCAATGAATGCGCCTCCATTGGAGCTGTTGGTCAGAATCACGATGCCGTCACCAGTGGACGGCACAATCTGATAGAAGCTCTCCCATCCGCGGTTCGATCCTCCGTGCCCGATTCCAACCCTGCCATCAAACTGGGCTGGGCGCACCGTGTAACCGAATCCGTATTGTGGTGCGGGTCCAAACGGGTCGCGGTCAGCCCACTGTGAATTCGGCGCTGGGGATTGCATCTGAGCAATGCTCGCCTCCTCCACCACTCCCCGCCCCGCTGCCTCGCCCGAGGGACCTCGCAGCCCCGCAGTAGCGAATTTCGCCAGATCGCGCAGCGTCGTGGTAAGTCCGGCGGCGGACAGCTCGTTGTAACGCAGAATCTGGATCGCGTTTCCGAGACCATCGTATGGTGTGGCCATCACCTGCTGAAATTTCGGTGGCAGGCCATACTGACTGTTCGACATGTGAAGAGGCTGAAAGATGTTCGCTCTCATGTAGTCCTGAAATGGTTCGCCAGAGGCTTCCTCAACTAGGAGCTGAAGAATGGCGTAATTCGCTCCGGAATAGTGGTGACCAGATCCAGGTGCAGCCACGACTCGCACTTCTCCCGTCCCGGTTTTGCCGGAAAGCGAATCCTCGATCGGCAGAAGAGTGCTCTCTGGATCCCATCCAAGAAAACCATGATTCGAAATGCCGGAAGTATGGCTGAGCAGCCGCCGCACGGTGACTTGACTGTTGTCGAACGAAGACGCAGGCAGGTGCCATCGCTTGAGGTAAGAATCAACAGGGCGGTCTAGATCCACCTTGCCTTGGTCCACGAGTTGCATGACCGCCCACGCCGTTGGCGACTTCGAAATCGAGCCGACGTTGAAGACTGTTTCGGCTGTCACGCGTGTCCTACTGGCAACGTTAGCGAAACCATAGCCGTGCATCCAGACGACTCTGCCTTTCTGAATCAGAGCGACCGCAGCCCCAGGTACCACATATTCGCGCAGAAGGTTAGGCGCTGCGGCATCTACCGCTGACGTGAAAGAGTGCGTGTCTTTCGGTTTTGCGGTTGCAGTGCTAGACGGCTCAGGGGACGGTTTTGCGGTCTGGCCCTTAGTGCTTGCCGCTGAAAACATCGCAAGAAGAGAGAGGCACAACCATAGGAGGGATATTCTCATGCTACTGAATACTGACGCCTGTCAGTTTTGTTCCCCCATGATCCCGGGCGGCTGGCCGATCCTGCTCTTTCCCCCAGCAATTCACAACGTAGTACCGCCAGCATAGTACGAAAGTTCCATTGGTGGTTCTGCCCCAAAGGAACAAAACACTCCTGCATTGGGGGCATCATGAGCATCGCCACCGAAATTCTGAGCTTGCGGCGTGACCGGTCAAGCAGCGTAGCGGCTTTACTTAAGACCATAGAATGGGAGTGCGCTGCGGAAGACGATACGCGCACACTTGCGAGAGGATACGACGTATTGCGAATGGCCGACCTTGTCCTGCTGAACGTCGCCGCCCATGCAGCCGATGTTTTGGGCGAACTGCCCGCCATCCCCGAAGCACGCCGCGCTAAGTTGCCATCCCGAAGGAAACGTCGCCGCCCAGACCCAAGCCAACTGCACCAGCGCCGATTATTCGCGTAGCCCCGGCGGGTGCCGCAGGTTCGTTTTCGGAACCTGGGGCATTGGGTTCGACACTAACTTAACGTACTAACTAGGTTTGATCACCTTCAGCCCGCGGATCTGTCCAAAGTGTTTGGTGTTGAACGTCGCCACCGCGCTGCCGCGCTCCAAAGCCGTCGCGCCCACAATCAAATCGTAGTCACCAATCCTCTTACCGGCGCTCTCGAACTCCGCCCACAGCCGTGCGTGCTCGTAAGCCGTCTGCTCGGTATACGGGACTACCGTAACAACTCCCAGTATCGTCCTCACATACTGCTCCCGGGCGGCTCGGAAACTTCCTGTGGCGCGCTCCACGCTGTGCCACACTTCGGCCACCGTAATCGCCGCCATTTCAAATTGTTCATCGAATCGTGAAGCCAGCCACTTCCGCAGATCGAGCTTGCCCTTCTCGCCAGCGATAATGACATCCGCGTCGAGAATTACCGCCATTTGTCGGTTGCCGGCTTCAAGCGCTTGCGCGCCGCCTTCAAATCGCGCCGCCACGCTCGAGCCTCTGCTTCGCTCAGGTGCGTTTTCGCCAGTGCCGCTGCCAGATCACGTCCGGTGCACACCTTTTCCTTCCCTGGCACAATTTGCGCCACTGTTTCCCCGTTCCTTACCAGCACGAACGTCACATTCTGGTAGTGCGCCCGATTCACGCAATCCGCAAAATTGCGGGAAGCCTCAGTCACCGTAATCTTCGTTTTCCTCATAATCTGATTCTCAGATTATCTGATTCGTCGGCGGTTTTCAACGCCTATTCTTGCCGCAAGGGCAAGCCCGTCGCCCCATCAAACGCCCCGCCACCGTCCGCATTGACGCCGACATCCTTGCCTGGCTCAAAGGCTCCCGCCCCGGCTACCAAACCCGCATCAACACCCTTCTCCGCCAAGCCTTGCAGCCCATCGCCGCAAGGCGTAAAAAGCGCGGCCCCTAAAGAGTGGCGCAGACTTCAGCCTGTGCTCTCCGGTTTCTGGTAAGCGCACCCCCGCCCACACGCCGTCATTTCGAGCGCAGCAGGCCGACTCTTTTTCTTTCACGTTCGCTTCCTGCGAACGCGTCGGCCTGTTTACCCTAAGCCTCGAAGGGCACAGAGAGAAATCTCTCTGCCGAATTTTCTTCTCTGCGCCCTCTGTGTTAAGAAAAACATTCCACTTTAACCCAGGCCCACCAGTTCGCCACCGCCGTTCTTCTTCACGGATCACGGGACACCGGTCACGTTCCCTCCGCTAAACTCCTCTCCCCAAACCACTTATAATTCTCTTGACAATATTACCATTCTATACTATAAAGCCGCTTGTTGTTTGCTCGCCAGCCCGCTTCTCATTCCCACTTTGGAACTCCTCCGCGATTCGGTCTTCCACCAGTCACGAGTCACCACTTGGCAGTCACTAACTCCCGCAGAATCTGCACTTCCGCAAAACACACGCGTAACCCCTTTAGAATGCGCATTTCCAAAACAAAGGACTTAAAACTCTTTAGAATGAACATTTACAGAAAAACCAGGAGGGGGGAGGGGGTACCCTATATTGAGCAGCAACAAAACCAACACACCGACTGTCATTCCGAGCGTAGCGAGGAATCTGCTTTTGTCTTTTCCTCACGGATCACGGAACACAGACCACGGGTCACCATCCTACGCCCCAATCAACTTCTCCAAATACTCCTTCGCCCCTCTCACATCTTCCATCTGCTGAGGCCCGGAAATCTCCCGCTCAATCGTCACCGCCCCCGGATACTTCATCTCCTTCAACCGCGCAATAATCCGCGCAAAATCCACCTTCCCCTTCCCAATCGCCACTTCCTCCCCCAAATCTTTCGGGTTCGTAGGCCACAACCCATCCTTCGCATGAATTCCCTGCACATACGGCCCAAGAATCTCAATCGCATCCACAGGATTGGCCTTTCCATACAAAATCAAATTCGCCAAATCAAAATTCACTCCCTGATTGTCCAGCCCCACATCCCGAATCGCGCGTACCAGCGTAATCGGCGTCTCCTGCCCCGTCTCATACCGAAAATTCTGCCCATTCCTCTTGCAGTACTCCGCGACTTCGCGCATCGCAGCTACGGTCTCTTTGTACAACACGTCATTCGGATTCTCCGGAATAAATCCGCAATGCGTCTGCACCGCCGCCACACCGCACTCCTTCGCAAAGTCCGACGCTTTCTTGACATGCGCAATTCGCGCGGCCCGCGTCTCTCGCGGCACCAACCCAATCGTCAGCGGCCCCTCATAGAAATCCCACACCTCTTTGCCGGGGCCCCCAACGACAATCGACGTCGCCTCAATCCCATACTTCGCCAACGCAGCAGTCAACTTGTTCGCCAACCCCGACGGAAACTCCTCGCAGTACGCCTGGCAAGTCGGCAACCCCAGTGCATGCACTTTCGCCAAGGCCGCAACCGGATCATTCCCAATCCCAATAATCAATCCCAGCCGCAGCGGTTTTTTTCCCTCGTTCCCAAACCCCTTCTGGGCGCTGTACGCCACACGGATCTCTGGCCTGAAAGGCTCAAAGGCATCGAAATTCTCTTCACCGCTCATACTCGCCTCTCGCCCCAAGCCGAAACTCGCCGCGAGGGCCGCCGCCGAACTCTGCAAAAATCTCCTGCGATCGCGTTTCTTCATTTTATTTTTTCGACTCCACCTGTTTCCGGCAAGTTGTCTCTTCAATCGAGCGTCTGTGCCCTATGAAGTTCGCCGCTCATTTTCTAGAATCGCTCGGGGACAGCGAGGAGGGAACGTCATGCCTGGTCATTTCCGTGCCGGTGATCACGGCGTTGCGGATCTGGCCAAAGAGATCCGTCAGCGTGTTTGGCGTATGCGGTATCAAGACGGTGTTGGTACGATCATTCGCCGCGATGTCCTTTAAAGTGTCGAAATACTGCGTCATCAACACAAGTTGCATCACGTCCTGGGGCGTGGAACCCGGAACGGTCTTCGCGAAGTCTTCCACCGAGTCTTTCAAGCCGGAAATGATGGCCTTGCGTTGGTTGGCAATGCCTTCGCCTTGCAGGCGCTTGGATTCTGCTTCTGCTTCCGCTTGCTTTACCAGGAGCAACTTATTCGTTTCCGCTCGCGATACCGTGGCTTCGCGTTCGCGCTGCGCAGCGTTGATATCGTTCATCGCGGCTTTCACTTTTTGGTCCGGCACGATGTCGGAAATCAGCACTTTCACGATCGAGTAGCCGTATTCCTTCATCGAGCCGTCCAGGCTGTCGCGCAAATCATTGGCGATCGCTGCCTGATTCAGGAAAGTGTCGTCCAGCTTCATTTTCGGGACGTGCCCCAGAACCACGTTGTACACCATGGATTCGATCTGCTTGACGGGGTCGGTCAGTTTGTAAAATGCCGCTTCCACGGATTCCGGTATCACTTTGTATTGGATGGAGACGGGAATCTGCACGAACACGTTGTCCTGCGTCTTGGTTTCGACTTTCACGTCGAACTGCTGCACCTTCATGCTCATCCGCCGCACCACCGCCTCGATGAAGGGCGTCTTCCAATTGAGTCCCGGCCCTGCAACGCGTGCAAATTTACCCAGACGCTGCACGATCGCCACCTGTGCCGTCTCCACAGTGAAGAACGAGCCGAACACCAAGCCCAAAACAAAAATTACAAAGAGCACTCCCAAAACCGTAAGCACCCCGCCCATCGAGTCCATCCTTACCTCCTTAATCTCTCCAGACAAAACCCGAACGTCCGGCTCCTCGTTCTCTCTGCCGCGAGTTATTCCAGGATTGTGGGATCGCCAGCTGTTCTTCGTCGAAAGTTCGCAACCGTGGACGGCGCCAATCTAACACGCAACAGGGCTTCCCTGTATGTTATTCCGCTCAAATGAGCTTCCAATTTTTGCGGCGTGCGGCATGAGGCTGTTGGCCAAACGCCGTGTAACCCGCCAACTCGGTTTATGGCGACCTTTGCGAACCATCTCGTATTGAGCTCATAATGTGCACCGGTCAATTTGCCAACGTGGGGCTTTATGTTAGGGTTTTTCCAGATAACAGGCGCTATTGCGTTCCGTGCTGAGGCTCTTCCGGCTTCGACGACACAAAATCAGGACGCGGCTTGGCTTAACGAGCAGTTGATGCCTCCCAAAACCGAAGACCCGCTCAACATTATCTTGGTATCCGAGTAACATAGCACCATCGTCTGCAGTGACCCTGGATGGGTTGTAGGCTCTCGCGACAGAATGCAGCCACCACCCGGCCCTGCTGCTACGGAGGTTGGCCATCGAAACCAAACGAGATCGGCTGCCCTGGAGCATTGCCAACCAGAACCCCTATCTCCGCGTCGTTCTCCAGGCATGCCTGGTGGCTGCCCTGTGTTACCTCGCGGGAAGGCTCGGCGGCGCGCTAATAGTCCAGCCGCAAATGGTCTCGCCACTTTGGCTGGGAAACGTCATTCTCGCATCCGTGTTGGTCCTGGTTAGGCCCAGGCTATGGCCGGTGCTTCTGCTGGCTGGCCTGGCTGGATTTGTCCTCTATGACCTGCAAGGGGGGGCGCCGACTCGAGCCATTGTCTGGCTGTTTCTGTCTAATGCGGTAGAAATTCTCACCGCTGCTTGGTGCCTTCGCTACGCATTCGACGGCGCGCCTCGACTAAATAGTGTCAAAGCCCTTGCTAAGTACTCTTTCTACGCGGTGTTCCTGGCTCCCTTCGTTGGAGCGTTCATCGGCGCTCTTTCCAACAGCAGCAACTATTGGGCAACTTGGAAGGTGGCTTTCTTTTCGGAGGCGCTAGGATTCCTCACTCTGATGCCCGCCATTTTGGGCTGGGCAAGAGAAATTCCGCTTGGGGCAAAAAAACCCCTCGCCCATTACATCGAGGCCATCGTGCTGCTCGTTGCCTTGATTGTTCTTGGGCAGCTCGCTTTCGCCTCCCCCTTGGGGAGCACCCTTCCAACACTGCTCTATTCTCTCGTTCCGCTACTTCTGTGGTGCACTCTGCGTTTCGGATCGACCGGAGTCAGCACCTCCATGATTGCTATCGCGTTTGTAGCGATCTGGGGTGCAATCCATGGCCGAGGTCCGTTCACCGGGCCAGGGCTGCTTATCAATATCCCGTCGCTGCAATTGTTCCTATTTTTTACAGCGGCGCCGTTCATGGCTCTGGCAGCTCTCGTTGAGGAGACCAACGATGCGGAGCAGGCCTTACGGCAGAGAGACTCCGAGTTGAATGAAGCCCAGCGCATGGCTCAGACCGGCAGCTGGCGATGGGATCCCCGCACCGACGTCATGACCTGGTCAGCAGAGCTGTATCGAATGTCCGGATATAATCCCAAGCTACCAGCGCCTTCCTTTAGAGACCACGAACAATTCTTCACTCCGGAGAGCTGGGATCGATTGAAGGAAGGCGTTGAAAAGACCCTACGCACCGGACTCCCCTATGAACTGGACTTGGAGGCTACAAGTTTAGACGGCACAAAACTTTGGGTTACTAGCCGAGGTGAAGCCGTTGTTAATGCCAGTGGTCATCCCATCTACCTCCGCGGCACGACTCAAGACATCACGCAAAGGAAGCTGTCAGAAGAAGCGCTCATGACTATGAGCGGACGCCTGATCACCGCACAGGAAGAAGAGAGGACCCGCATTGCCCGTGAGTTGCACGACGATCTGAGCCAACGAATGGCGGTCCTTCAGATCGGCCTCGAGCAATTCAAACAGGGCATGCCTGATATTTCGTCCAAAGCCAAGCAACAACTGCACACCATTGCGGAAACGGCCAGAGAAGTGTCGTCCGACATCCATAGCTTGAGCTATCAGCTTCATCCAGCAAGGCTGGAACTTCTGGGACTGGTTGCCTCTTTGAAGGGGTTTTGCGGAGAATTCTCTGCCCAGCATAAGATAGACGTCCAGTTTCTCCACAACAACATTCCCGGACAGATTCCGAAAGATGTGTCGCTCTGTCTCTACCGGATTACGCAGGAAGCTTTGCAAAACGTCCTGAAACATAGCGAAGCGGCGGCAGCCGAAGTTGAACTGTCAGGCCAGTCTGATGAAATTGAACTTTGCATCTCCGACTCGGGGCGGGGGTTCGACGTGGAGTCGGTAAAAAGAGCAGCTGGTCTGGGGTTAGTCAGCATGCGAGAGCGGCTGCGGCTAGTTGGAGGGCATCTTTCGATTGAATCGGAACCGGCCCGCGGGACACGAATATGTGTTCGTATTCCGCAAGCCGCGATCGCTGCACCCGTCGATATCAGCACCTAGTTAGTTCGTGAAATTCCGCGGGTTTCTGATGCGAATTCTGTGGCATGTCCTGCCCTCTAAAAACATTTAGATTCGTCAGCCCCATCCTTCAGACCGTGCGCTGAGTTACAACTGGAATCCAACGCTTCCTTGGCCAGCGCCAGTCGGGCAAGTTCTTCCGCAACGACTCTCACGCCCTCCTGCTAATCTGTGGAGCTAGCTTTCTGATCCTTCACTTCCAATTCATTCACCACCTCTTTTACGTTCGGCACACCGGCCGCCAGGTGCTCTACCGAATCACGCCTCGCCTGCGAATTTACATTCCCCGTCAGTGTGATCACGCCGTTCTTCACGGCGTATTTTACGTCGCTGTCCAGCTTATGTTGTATCAGCACGGCATCAAAATTTTTCTCTATGCCCCCGTCGAGGTCGGAGTCCACTTTTTTCGCGATGCTCTCACCACCCGGAGGACGCACGGCAATCTGGTCAGAAATTACCTGCCCTGCACCTATGGACCTAGCGATCGATTCCGCTTGCGACTTATCTCCCTCCGATGTGGTCGTACCGGTCAGGGTCACTACTCCTTTGTCCCGATCCTGGCTAACGCTAACATCCTTAAGCCCCGCCTGCACCAAAGACTGACGGATGGTATCGGCTACATCCACCGATTTCGTGAGCGTACTCGAGCATCCCGAAATGCTCCCGGCTGCGAGCATGCCGAGCAACGCACCAAACAATATGTTCGATCTCATGTTTCTCCTTTTCCTAACAATGCGCTCATAGCCAAACGCTTGGATTGTTTTCAGCCAGCCCGCTTCCGCTTGAAAGAATCCAAATGGGCCAACTATCCAAGAGCTTCCACTCTGGAATCCTAATCAAGCAACGGTAAAGGAGTTCCCCAGTTGTGTCTGTCTAAAAGGGGACTGATTGCGTAGAGCATACGCGTCCAGGATGCTGCTAATTCTTCTCTCTTACTTAGCGGCGGCCTTCTCGGATTTCTGGTGTGCTTCTTGCGAAGACTTGAACGCCTTTGCGGCGTGTTCCATTGCTTGTTTGGAGAGTTCGTGGCCGGTCAGGTGATCTTCTTTGCCATGATGGACTGCGGCCGAACGGTGCGCGTGCGCCGCCAGTTCGTGAAGCTCCGCGGCTCTCTGATGGAAACTCTGTGGCATGGCCTTCCCTTTCGCAACATTCGGATTCGTCGACCGCGGCGCTCAGGCCACGAGATTAGTTACAACTGGAATCCAGCGCTTCCTTGGCCAGCACCCGCCAAGCAAGTTCTTCCGCAACGACTTTCACGCCGCCCTGTAAGTCAGGCTCCACTTCGCAACAAACCGCGCAGCCGGGCCCACGCTCATAAGCATCTAGCGATGAGAATGCCAGCGCCTCGCACACTTCGTTCCATGTTGACCGGTGATCTAACTGCATTGAACTTCTCATAACCTGCCTCACTGATTTCTTTTCCCAACGATCACGGCACGCCAAACTGTCCCTTGTTCGCTCTATATTCGGATTCCTCCGAGCAGATAAACGACCACCACAATAATGATCACCACTCCGACGATCCCGATCCCGCCGCGATTTCCCCATCTCGAATATCCGTAATAACCACCTCCGCCGCCAAACAATAGCAACAGCACAATGAGTAGAAGTAACATGCGAATCTCCTCTCAATTTACAAAACGCATCCACTCTTCTCGCACAGCTCGCCGCGCTTCACTGTCAAGAGCAGCCAGCAGCACTTCTTTTTCTCGCCACCAGCAACAGGCTCGCTACTTCCCGAGAACTTTCTTCACCTGCCCGACTTTCTCCTGGACTTTTCCGGCTATCTCTTCCGCTTGACCTTCGTCCTCAAGGTCCGGGTTGTTCGTCAGTTCCCCCGCCTTTTCTTTCACTTTTCCCTTCAAATTTTGCAGCTTGCCTTCGACTTCGTCCTGTATTCCCGGCTTCATTGGCTCTCTCCTCGCGCATTTTTTGAAACTCTTCAGTCCCACTCCAAAGATCCACGCCACTCCCCGTTTCTAGTCGATTTTCCCTTTACAGACAGGGTGGCCGCATTTGCATTCAATGTCAGGCATTTTTTCCATCGTTTCACACTGCACGCTGCAGTACTTGCCTGCCTGCGTAGTGCAAGAACAATTCGGATGAGCGCACTTTTTTATATTCTCAGGTGCCATTTGTCTCTCCTTTGGCCAGTTTTCCGCTTGGGCTACCCGGTCGCAGGCCTCTTCCTCAAAGACTTCCACCCTGAACACCTAGCGCGCTTAACATACGAGCATACGCACCCGTTGTCTGTTCAAAATCGCTCACTCCGACTTCGCGCGCCGAGCCTAACTTTTTGAGGTGCGCTGCCTGTCTGCTCCGCTCGCTTATCTGGTACGTCCAGCACTAATTCCCGAAAACCTTTCTCACCCATCCGCACCACACCTCTGTATCGAACTGAACAGACTTCCCTATCCCGCCCTCTTAAAATTCCCTCTGTGTGATGATTTTCCGGGAGCGTCTATCCGCACTTCGCGAGGCGCATAATTTCATTGAATTCCTCGCAGAGACTTGAGGAGACAAAAACATGCTTGGACTTATTGCCTTGGTCTTGATTGTTCTCTGGTTACTCGGCTTTCTCGCTTTTCACGTAAGCTCGGGCCTTATCCACATTCTGTTGGTTATTGGCCTGATCATGCTCGTTTTCCATTTCTTACGGGGTAGTCCTAGAACAGCTTGAGCTCCATCGTTCTCCAGCACAGCGCTTCACGGGCTCGAACCGCCGCCAGTTCCCATATTCATCCGCGCTTCAGCAGCGCTGACTAGCGTTTTCCACTGCTCCTCGCGAAATATCCAGCACCATAAAAAAACAGAGCCCGGGACCTTAGTCCCGAGCTCTGTCGATTCCTTCCTCGACCGGTTGCCCAGTCGATGCTGAAATTTACTGCAGTGCCGGGCTAGCTGCCGTGGCGCCTGCGCCTGTTGCTGCGTAGCGGATCACACCAGACTGGTCAGAGAAAAACATACGCTGACCCGTGGTGCCAACCGTTACCGGGGTTCCGGTGATGGAATAGCCGACCGAAGGCGTATTGCCGTCTGTCGTCAATGCGAATACATAGCCGCTCTTCGTGCCAGCCGCAAGAACTGCGTCGAGCAAGCAAGAAGCCGTCGAGACAGCCGTGCAAGGCGAAGGACCACCCAAAGACGCCAGCGTAGCCGGGAAGCCTGCGTTCGGGTAGGTCGTCGAATAGGTCACAGCAGAGGTGTTGATCGTACGGATCGAACCGACTGCTGATGCTTCGTTGGCCGCCATACGCGACCTCAGGAGGTTAGGAATTGCGATGGCCGCGATGATCAGAATAATCGCCACAACGATCAGCAACTCGATGAGTGAAAAACCCTTTTGTTTCTTGTTTCCAATTTCGTTGGACTGCTTGATTACAGTTTGCATGCCTATGTAGTAGGCAGGCTAGTGGCCGTTACAGCACAATTTAACCTGCTCCCCAACCAGGTCCGGCAGGCGCTGATTACAATGGAGTTGCAGCCGATATAAGGAAAAAACAATTTTACTGCCTTGTAAATTCAGCCTTCCGAACCCCCAAAACGACTGTTAATGGCTGCCCGTTCAGACACAAACAGTCGCTCCCGCTCGAACCTTCACCCCGCTCGCAATCTTCATTTCTTGCCCTCTTCTCATGCACCTCTTCCGCGGCACTCCTCTTCTTTATCCAGATGACTGCTGCGTCGGCTGAAGTGCGCGAAATCCCAGCAAAGAGGCTGTTATACTCTCCACGGATATCTGGTTCCAACGGCTCATCCGAGCCCCCTTGACCTCATGTCTCTTGCGGGGACCTTCCCAATGCGCTCTGGCAATTCCCTGGTTCGCACTCGCGCGGCAGCGCTTTGGAAATCGGTTCCCTCCGTCCTCCCGCTTGCATTGACACTTTCAATATCGACGTTAATCACGCCCTCTGGCTTCGCCGCTCAAACAGCATCATCATCTGCATCACAGGCTGGCATTAACGAAGAAGCCCAGGCAGCCTATCGCGCAGGCACTGCGGCCGCCGCGAATAACGACTTCAATGCCGCCGAGGCACAGTTCGAGAAGGTCGTTCGCCTGGTGCCGCAGATCGAGGAAGGCCACAGCGCCCTCGGCGCGGTTCTGATGCGTCTCGGGAAACTTCCCGAAGCAATTAAAGAACTGGAAAAAGCGCACCAGCTGAAACCCGGCGATCCTGCCGTCCAGACGAGTCTTGCCCTGGCGTACGAGCAAACCGGCGCTAACCAGAAGGCGCTTGTTTTATTCAGGGATATTGAAGTCGCGCAGCAGCGCAAACCTGGATCGAGTTCCGCCTCCGTACTGCCTTCGTATGTTCTGGCAGCCTATGCGCGCTCGTTGGCTGCCACGGGCCAACTTCCGGCAGCAACCGCCAAGATGAAGGCTGCCGTGGCCGAGTCACCGCAGAGCACCGATCTCCATGATGCGCTGGGCTCGCTCTACGCACAGCAGCGCAGTTGGCTTTTGGCAGTCAGCGAGTTCCAAAAAGTGATTCAGCTCAATCCAAAGTCCCCCTCCGCTCATCTACATCTGGGCGCAGCGCTGCTCGCTCAGCAACAAGCGCCAGCTGCAATCCAAGAGCTGAGCGTCGCGGTCCAACTGGCTCCCGAGAACCCGCTGGCCGCGACGGAGCTAGGTAAAGCCTATGCGGCGAATACTGAAGACGACAAAGCCATCTTGGAATTCCAACGCGCCATCAACCTCGATCCCGCGTCCTCGGAGGCCAAGTATCAACTGGCTCGCGCCCTGCAGCGAACCGGCCGCGATCCTGAAGCACTTCCACTCCTCCGCCAAGTCGTTCAAGCCGAGCCAAAAAACGCCGACGCCGTCGCCAGCCTGGGATTGGCTCTTCTTCTCGCCGGAAACGCCAAGGATGCCATTCCCTTTTTGCAGCGCACGCTCCAACAAAAGCCCGCCGACCCCACGGCGCATGAGAATCTCGCCGCCGCGTACCTGCAAATGAACGAAGTCGATGAAGCCATCCATGTCCTTAGTTCGGGCCTCAAAACCGATCCTCAGAGCTTCCAGCTCCACTACAATCTCGGTCTCGCGCTCAAGCTAAAGGACGACAATGCCGCTGCCATTCCTGAGCTAGTGGCTGCCTCCGGGCTGAACCCGTCGGCCCATGAGCCCCATTACACGCTTGGCATCCTGTACATGCAGGACGGCCGCTACGACGACGCAGCCCGTGAATTATCACTCGCGATGAAGTTGCATCCCGACAATCCGGATGGCTGGGCCACTCTTGGCAGCCTCTATCGAAAGATGGACAAATTGCCCGAAGCCGCCGACGCTCTCCGGGAAGCGATTCGTCAGCTGCCCGACCAGCCCGACTCTCACCTCACTCTCGCAGCAGTTCTCGCGCAACAGGGAAACACAGCCGAGGCTGCCACCGAACGCAAGAAAGGCGCTGACCTCGAGCGCGTGGTGATGCATCGCCAGCGCGCCGAAGTCTCCACAAATTCCGGAAACGCCCTGCTCCAAAAAGGCCAGGTCGAGGACGCCATCGAGCGATTCCAGGCGGCCCTCAGCGAAGACCCCAACTATGCCGAAGCGCACCGCGGGCTCGCCAACGCCTTCGAACGCCAAGGCAAGAAGGCGGAAGCCGCCGCCGAACGCCAAAAGGCCGACGATCTGGAAAAGCCGCAACGCTGATTGCGTCTTGCCGGTCGGGCGGTGGGTCAGTTTCCGGTGGGGAGCCTATCTAGACTGATGAAGTGAAGTCGGTGACTGCGCGAAAATTGCTAAGCTGGCTACGACCTCCCGACAGTTATCTATCCTGCTGCATCAGCAGATTTCTTTCGGGGAGTAAGAGGCACCCGAGCGTGAATTGTCGCTCCAGCCTGCCGTTGCGAGTCAATGGCAAGATCTCCATTCACCAGTTTCAAGCGTTCCTTCATGCCCGTGAGGCCGAGGCCGCGTCCCTTCATAGCCTCCGCGGGATCAAAGCCACTGCCCGAATCCTGCACAGTCAGATAGATCTCATTCGATTCAAGGTTGAGCGACACTTGGAAGTGCCGCGAACCGCTATGCTTAGTCGCATTCTGCAGGGCTTCCTGCAAGACGCGGAACAGGCAAAGAGAGATCTCCTTCGATAGATCATTCGGAATGTTCTCCGAGTGAAAGTCAATCTCCACTTTTTGGTGGTCAGCAAGCTCTTTGCAAAAACTAGCGGCAGCCCTGGCAAGCCCCGTAAGCTCCAGCTTCGAGGAGTGCAGGCGGTGCGAAAGCGCCTGGATATCGTTCCCCAGCTCCTCCACCTCCTTCCTCGCCTCCCCCGCCTGCTGCTTGAACTCAGCCGCAGAGGCCGGAAGATCCTGTAGCAAGCGATCCAGATTCACCGCCAGTAGCGCGAGCCGTTGATTTATGTCGTCATGAAGCTCGCGCGCAATCCAGGCACGTTCCTCCTCCTGCGCTTGGATGAGGCGGCCCGCCAGCTTCTGCAAATCTGCTTCAGACCGCTGTAGCTTTTCTTCTGCCGCCCTTTTGTCACTTATGTCCTCCACCATGACGACTACCAGCGGAGTCAAACGGTTGGGATTCTTCATCAGAGAAATACTCAAGCGTCCCCAGATGAGTGTGCCGTCTTTCCGAAAAAAGCGCTTGTCGAGTTGATAGTCGTCTATCGAACCCTGTCGCAATTGCTCAAATAGGGCCTGATCCTTCGCCGCATCTTCGGCAGGAGAGAATTCAACACAGAGTTTGCTACGCATTTCCTCTTCGCTGAATCCCAACATCGAGCGCAGCGCCGGATTTGCGAACAAAGGCCGCCCTTCTAAATCCTCCACCGCAATCCCGATGGGACTCGCCTTGAACGCATCATAAAAGAGCTGGTCATCAGCCCTCACGGCTTGTGCTTTTTCTCCACCCATAGCAAGGCATATAGCACCAGTGCTTTCAGTACTGCAAGTTAAATTCCCGATTATTCGCTGCCTGTTGCCCCCGTCGAGACGTGTCTTCGTTCAGCCAAACGCTTTTATCGTTGGTGCTCAAGATGAAGAGAGAAAGCGAAAATTCACCCCATAGCCCGCATTGACTTGGTTGGCGGTGAAACCTAAGATTGCACCACTCCGTGACCATGATTGGGCAAACCATCTCGCACTACCGCGTTATCGAGAGGCTCGGCGGCGGTGGCATGGGTGTCGTGTACAAAGCAGAGGACATCCGCCTCCACCGTTTCGTCGCCCTAAAATTCCTCCCGCCCGACGTTGCCCACGACCCTCACGCTCTCGCGCGCTTTCAACGCGAAGCCCAAGCCGCCTCTGCCCTGAATCATCCCAATATCTGTACCATCCACGACATCGGCGAGCAGAACGGCCAGTCGTTCATCGCCATGGAATTTCTCGACGGTGTCACTCTTAAACACCGCATCGACGGCCGTCCTATGCCAGTGGATGCTCTCTTGTCTCTCGCCATCGAAATCGCCGACGCCCTCGACGCCGCCCACGCCAAAGGCATCGTCCATCGTGACATCAAGCCCGGCAACATCTTCGTCACCAGCCGTGGCAACGCCAAAGTTCTCGACTTCGGCCTAGCCAAAATCTCGGGCAACCCCGAAGGAACCAAAGACGTCACGGCCGCCACTCTCGACCTCCCTGAACACCTCACCAGCCCAGGCTCTGCCCTCGGCACCGTAGCCTATATGTCCCCCGAGCAAGTCAGCGGCAAAGAACTCGACGCCCGCACTGATCTTTTCTCCTTCGGCGCGGTCCTCTACGAAATGGCTACCGGAACCCTACCCTTTCGCGGCGACACCTCCGGCATCATCTTCGAATCCATCCTCAATCGCGCTCCCACCCCGGCCCTCCGCCTCAATCCCGATCTTCCCGCCGAACTCGAACGTATCATCGTTAAAGCCCTCGAAAAAGACCGCGACCTCCGTTATCAGAGCGCCGCAGAATTGCGCACCGATCTCAAGCGCCTGAAGCGCGACAACGAATCCAGCCACCTCTCGTCTCCGCCTGATTCACCCGTCGGTTCCCTGCCGACATCTCTTGGTCCAGATGGTTCCGGATCGGTCAGGTCTCAATACGCTAGTGCTTCCGTCATAACTCCAGCTCAGTCCTCCGGCTCCTCCGCCGTCGTTGAGGTTGCTCGCCAGCACAAGGCCGGCGTTGTCGCCATTGGCTTCATTGTGCTCTTTCTTGCTGCTGCCACATTCTATGGTCTCTATTCTTTTATCAATCGCCCACGCGCTCTGCCTTTTGCCAACTTCACTATCAGCAAAATCACGGACACTGGCAGAGCGGGCGCTACCGCGATCTCCCCTGACGGCAAATTCATTCTCAGCGTGCAAAAAAGTAACGGAGAGCAAGGCCTTTGGCTCCGCAATATCGCCACCGGCAGCGAAACGCAAGTAGTTTCGCCCTCCGGCCAGACCTTTGGCACTCCCTCATTTTCTCCTGACGGCGACTATTTATACTTCCGCGAGACTTCTCCCGACGCGGGGCAAAGTCTTGATCTCTTCCGCGCTCCGGTCCTTGGCGGCAAACCTCAGCTAATCGCTAGAGACGTAGACACAAACGCCGCTCCCTCTCCTGATGGCCAGTACATCGCTTATATTCGCGATAATGACCCGGAAGTGGGCAAGTGGCGCCTGCTGCAAGCAAATGCAGATGGCAGCCAGGAAAAAGTCCTGCTCATTCGCCCTCTGAATCAGGTCCCGGAGACGATTGCCTGGTCGCCGGATGGGAAAACCATCGCCGTTTCCTTCATCAACCAATCGGGAAATTCCAGAGGGGAGATTGACCTCTTTGATGTCACCACTGGCAACTGGAGCCTCTTTGTGAGCTTCTCCGACAAGCTAGTTTTCGGGATTGCCTGGATTCCCGCCGGACGATGGATTTATGCCGTGTATATCCCAGAGGGCGAGCATGCCTCTTCCAATAATCCACAGATTGGCGCATTTGCTTTTCCTGATGGCAAGTTTCGGCCCGTCACCAACGACGCCAACGTTTATACCTTGCTGACTGCGTCCGCGGACGGAAAAACCCTCGCTACCATTCAGAGCCGCGAAGAAAATGAAATTGACTTGCTTCCCTCCTCAGGCGGCGATTTCCCTTCCGTCCTTCCCGGCATCCCGCGCCAGCAAGCCCTCAATAGTCTGGACTGGACCTCCGATGGCAATCTGTTGCTTTCTCAGGGCTATCGGATCGTGCGCACTTCTCCTGATGGCAGCAACCTCGTCACCTTTCTTTCGGACCCCAGCGCTTACACAAACGCTATTGCCGAATGCGATAGCGGTCGTTCCGTTCTCTTGACTTGGTTCTATCACGGCGGTAAGAACGCGATTGGAATTTGGCGCGTGCACGCGGATGGTTCTGATCCGGCTATGCTGACTTCCGGAAAAAGCGCTGTTATTTGGAGTTGCTCTCCAGATGGCAAGTGGCTTTATTACATTGACTGGGTTACTCGCGGCGTCTATCGAATGCCGCTGGCGGGTGGCAATCCTGAATTGATACCTGGAACCGCAATCGACAATTCTGTCGTCCACGCGATGGCTCTTTCACCCGATGGCCTCACCTTAGCGCTCTTCTTCGATAGCTTCTCGCCGGAAACGCGGATCTACTCCAACAAGATTGCCCTCGTGGATCTGCAAGACGCTCCAAAACCATCCATTCGCATTCTCAGCCCGGCCGCCGGTCCCAATTTCGTCTTCCATCTTTCGAATCCTCCATCGAATTCTGCCTTCCACTTCACGCCTGACGGTAAATCTTTCGCCCTGGTCTCCGAAAATAAAGGCGTGGACAACATCTGGCTTCAGCCTCTCGATGGCTCCAATGGCCATCAAATAACAAATTTTAAGTCCGAGCTGATTCCCGAGTTTCGTTTTTCTCACGACGGCAAAAGACTCGCCGTTCTCCGGCATCACACCGAGTCTGACGTCATCCTCCTCCGCGACTCCGCATCCGCTTCGAAATGATCCCGAGAAGTGCCGCTAGAAGCTAGGTTCACTCCATATTCCGTTCTCACTGGAAGCAAAGTCCGAATACGTCAAGCGGTAGCGGTTAAGTGCACCTGTCAGAAAGGGGCACAGTCACATCGCGAGATTGAGATCGGACCCTCAAAGTCGCGTTGTGTTTACCGACGGCTTCCGAAAAGCGGCTTCCGGATATCGGACCCTATGACCTCGCCGCGGTCTTCGGAACTTGGCCCCCTACCGTCGGTCGCTATCTATTGCGGACTCCGCCCCGTGAATGCCATCATTTACACTGAACGACGGATGCGCTATACCAGTGTCTACGCCATGCCAGCCCAAGGGGTCATCGTTTGTGGGCAATGGAATACGCACGCTTCAAGCTTCCACGAGGTTCCGTATGAGTCTCGAATCCATGCGGTCCATGCAACGACTTGGCAGGTTGGTTCATTCAGGTAGATCGTGATGAACTCTCGAGCGAGCCGAATTTTCGTCAAGGCCGTCGGTATCCTGCTTAGCCTTTTTGGGCTCATCGCAACCGCGCCGTTCACTACCCGCGCCCAATCCAGCGAAAGCCCCGAACGCAAGAATTACGCTGAAGAGATCCGCAAGACCTACAACTTTCTTTTCGGCAAGGATAATCTGTCACTCCCCGGCAATGCCGCCATCGAGGGCAATGACTTCATTCAACCCGGCGCCTTTCCTGAAGCCGAGTACTGCGCCCATTGCCACGACGAAGCCTACAGCCAGTGGCGTCAGGCGTTGCACTCCAACTCCTTCCGCACGCCTTTCTACCGCGCCAGCGTCAACATCCTCGTGCGCACCAAAGGCATCGAGTTCTCCCGCCACTGCGACAGCTGCCACAATCCCATCGTCGTCCTCTCGGGCGGTCTGACAACAGACTCCCACGTCGATCGCGCCTTTGACAAAGACGGCTTGACCTGCACCACCTGTCACTCCATCCAACGCCTGCAGTCCACCTCTGGCAACGGCGGCTATGTTATGGGCGTTCCCGCGGTAATGGTCGATGAAAATGGCAATCGCATTCCGGGTCAGGTCCAATTCGGCGAGATCCTCGAGCATCCTGAGCGTCACTCCAAAGCCGTCATGCAGCCGTTCTATCGCACGCCGGAATTCTGCGCCGCCTGCCACAAAGCCAACCTCCCGAATCCTTTGAACGAATACAAATTCATTCGCGCCTTCACCGTTTTTGATGAATGGCAAAACTCCAAATTCTCCAAGCGCAATCCGCTCACTTTCTATTCCGCTGACTTCGCTTCCTGTCAGGGCTGCCACATGCGCCGAGCGCCGGCCACTCTCCCTGACTACGGCGCCAAGGGTGGAACCTTCGCCTCCCATCGCTGGCTCGCCGGAAACACTGCCGTGCCCTACTACTACGGTTTCGACGAACAGCTCCAGAAAACGATCGAATTCCTCAAGGCCGGCAACTTCCTGAACGTCGACATTTTCGCTCTTAAAAAAGCCAGCGATGACAAAATGATCGCTCCCCTCGGCTCCACTCCCTTCCAGCTTGAGCCAAACAGCGCCGTGACAGCCTACGTCGTCATACAAAACAAAAATATCGGTCACTCGCTCATACCCGAAGTCCGCGATCTCTACGAGGCATGGGTCGAAGTCACCGTCAAGGACGCCGCAGGAAACGACATCTATCACAGCGGCTTCCTCAAACCCGATGGCATGCTCGATACTCGCGCCCACAGTTTCACCAACCGCCCCGTGAATCTCTCCGGCGAATTTGTCGACAATCACAAAGTCTGGACCATCCATTCCATGGCCTACGACAACTCCATTCAGTCCGGACGCTCCGCCCTGGTCCGCTACGAATTCAAAATTCCTCCTGACGCTAAGGGCCCGCTTAGTATCACCGCCCGCGTAAATTACCGCCATCTCCGCCAGAGCTATCTGAACAACGTCTTCGGCACCGATCATCCGCTCTACCCTGTAGTCGAACTCGCTTCCCGCACTCGCGAGTTGAAGTTAGGTCTCAACGATCCAACTCCTCCCGCACCCAACGACAATCAAGACTGGATGCGCTGGAACAATGTCGGCATCGGATATCTCGACCAGCAACAATACTCCGACGCCATCGAAGCCTTCGAACAAGTCACAAAGCTTCGCCCCGACTACGAAGACGGCTACGTAAACCTCGGCCTAACCTACATCGAGTGGGAAAAATATTCGTCAGCGCGCCGCCCCCTCGAGAAAGCTCTGCAGCTCCATCCCGACTACGCCCGAGCGCTCTACTACCTCGCCCTCGTCGAACGCCGCGAAGGACATCCCGAATCCGAAGTCGCCGATCTCCAGAGAGTCGTCGAGCAATTTCCGCAATCGCGCGACGCCCGCCGCGAACT
>Ga0210409_10000830_pt1 | contig 44707 bp, 44 predicted proteins | sample IncBWH17MmetaG_FD_161649 | JGI IMG/M metagenome (GOLD analysis project Ga0210409, IMG submission 161649) | Forest soil microbial communities from Barre Woods Harvard Forest LTER site, Petersham, Massachusetts, United States - Inc-BW-H-17-M | ecosystem: Environmental > Terrestrial > Soil >... | reverse complement strand
GTGCAGGGCCCTTCATGCACGACGGGCAGAGGTAAAATCCCAACTACAGCGCATCGCATTCATCAATGAGGTCGCCAAGCTGGTCGGCGACGATTGTTTTGGCTTTCATCTGGCGATGGAAACCAACACACGAGAGCTGGGCATTATTCACTATATATTTTCCGCTGCTGGCACCGCGCTGGACGCCGTCAAGAATTTGATTCGGTACCATCGCCTCGTGAACACGACAACATCCTTCGCAGTTGAGGAAACCACCCGACACGTCTCCATCAACACGACATTCAGGCCGGGCCTGGAGGGTTTGGAAAAGCATGTTGCAGAGTGGGGCACTACCACATTTGTTGCCGAGATCCGGCGTCTGACCGACTTCCGGATCGTTCCGCAGTCCTTGACCTTTATCCACCGCCGCAGCTCAGGAATTGACGAATTTAGAGAGTTCTTCGGCTGTCCGGTTCGCTTTGGCGCAAACCGCCAAAGCATTGCTTTCGCCAAGCACGATCTTTCCGTCCCGATACATTCTGCCGATGCACATCTGCTAAACATTCTCAAGGTCTTTTGCGATGAGGCTCTGAGCCGGCGCAAGGAGCCGGCGACGCCAACTCGTGTTAAAGTCGAAGCAGCGCTTATCCAAATGCTTTCAAAGGGGGACGCTACTGTAACAAACGTCGCAGGGGCTCTAGCGATGAGCACGCGGAGCCTAGGGCGGTGGTTGAAGGAAGAAGCAACCAGCTACACGGCTGTTCTTGATGAACTCCGTCGTGACCTTGCGATGCAATATCTTGATGACACGACTTTGGACGTCAGTCAGATTGCCTGGCTGCTGGGGTATTCCGAAGTCAGCTCGTTCAATCATGCCTTTAACCGATGGACGTCCAGCAGTCCCAGGGCGGTGCGAAGTAGCCGCAAAAATCGCCGGGGCACGACATGATATTCTCGTAGGCTTTTTTGCGGCGCGGCGGGACTACCAAGCCCGCCAATGTCCTCCCTAACTTGCAAAAATTGCACGAGGCCCCGAGTCGGCGGAAGAATATTCACACGGCGGCGACGAGCGCGCGACGCGCCGAGGTGTGGCGCCGGCAATCTCGCGGAGCTCGCACTCACCGGCGACGGCCTTTTGACGCTGAATCAACGACGCATCACGGAGCGGCTTGAACGGAGGGCGGCGCTTTGGCGGCGACCATGTCCGCGCGGCCAACGTCGGGCGACCATTGTTGTGACTTGCCGCCTCGAGCACGCACGCATTCGCGTCCGCTTTTCCGGCGCCGAGGCAAGCACAACGCTAGTTTGGCTCCCAAAAGCAACACATTGGCGCACCGGAGCAAGTTCACGCTCGTTTCCTTGCTTATAAGAGCATCGTCTCGACCCCGGTTTCAACTTCGCCGTCGTGGCGACTGGAAGCCAAGTTCGACGGAGGAAGCGCTTCGTGAGTAAGCTCTACAAGGCGTACCTAGCCCTTACCATCGCCGCCCAAAAAGAGGATGGGTCGCGCACGACTTGTATTAAGCGTTTCGGCGCTTTCGAAGTCCGATTGGTAGAGCTTGTTGCGAGCCAAAAGGCGGACGCTCTAGACCTTTGGATCGAGCTGTATAGCCACGAGTCGCAGTCGTCATTGGACAGCTGCTCATGCAACGATCTCGACGAAGCGGAGCCGCTGCTGGAGCACCTCATCTGCTCGGCTCGAGAGTTGAATGAAACAAACCCCACGTAGGTGCGCGACAGCCGGTCAACAATTTTAGCCGGCGAGCCTGAAATAGAGCAGCGGCAATTTTTCGGGAAGCCGCTCGATGCGATCGAGCTGGATGACGTTGGAGCGCCCGAAGATGCGGGTCAGATAGGAATCGCCGCCGGCGTCGAGGCCGACGCAGAACAGGTCGATACCCTGGTGCTGCAGCGAGAGCACGGCGCGGCGGGCGTCCTCGACGAGATAGCGCCGGTCGGCGATGTCGACGTCGGAGGGCTCGCCGTCGCTGACGAGGAGCAGGAGCTTGCGATACGACTGGCAGGCGGCGAGATCGCGTCCGGCGTGGCGCAGCGCGGCGCCCATGCGGGTCGAGAACCGGCCGGTGACGCCGGCAAGCCGGCGCTTCGCCAGCGTCCCCCAAAGGGTGTCGAAGTCCTTGAGCCGGTAATAGTGCACGTCCTCGCGGGTGTCGGAGCAGAAGGCGTGGATGGCGAACGGGTCGCCCATGCCGTCCATCGCGTGCGCTAGCAGCGAGGTCGCGTCGCGTTCGAGTTCGAGCACTGACCGGCCGGCGGCCTTGACGATGTCGTTGGTCGACTGCGACGCATCGATCAGCACCAGCACGGTAAGATCGCGCCAGCGCCGCTCGAGCCGCGCATAGACGTTGGGACTCGGCGTCAGTCCGGCGCGCAGGTCGATCGCCGCCGTGATCGTCGCTTCGAGATCGAGCCGGTCGCCCTCGCGCTGGCGGCGCACGCGCAACGGCCGGCTCACTTTCGCCGCGCGCACCAGCGCCGCGATGCGGTAGGCGGTTTCCGGGTAGCGTTCGAGGATGTTGTCGATCTGCTCGGCGCGGCCGTCGGCGGGATTGTACTCGAGCACCGTCGTCCATTCGCCGCGGTCGCGGCTGATCAGATAGTCCCATTCCGGGTAGCGCGCGACCGGAATGCCGACTTCGGCCTCCTCCGGCGTAAGCCGCGCGACGTTCACCGGAACGCTACCGCCCGCCTCGCGTTCGCGATCCGCCGGCTCTGTCTCCGATTGCTCGAAGCGCACCGATTCGTAGAGCGACTCCCCCGCCGCTTCCGCCGCCGAGGGGAAGTCCCAGAGCCCCTGATGATCGTCGCGATAGGCCGGCTCGACCACGTAGGTGCGCGGATTGAACTGCACCCGCATCTGCCCGAGATCGTTGCCGAGCAGGCCGCCGACGCTGCGGCTGATCGCCGGGTCGGTCCAGCGCACACGTTCGGCGAAAAACAGGTCGCGGCCCTTGCTCACCCAGGCGTGGGTGTCGAAATAACCCGGATCGAGCAGCGCGCGGGCGAGCCGCGCCATCAGCGCCGGCGCGGTCACGACGCCGCTGGCGTCGGCCAGATGGAACGGCAGCCAGAAACGGCGCAGGCCCGGAAAGCGGCCGATCGCCAGCTGCTCGACGCGGGCGTCCTCGATCAATGAAACGAGCGCGATCTGCACCGGCTTGAGGCTGCCGAGCGGAAACTTGCCGCCGCCGAACTGGAAATGCGCCATCACGTGCGCCAAGGCCGCACGGAACAAATCCTTGCCGCTCTGCCCGTCGACGCCGCGGGAGGATTGCGGCACGCGGACCACGCCGTTGCTGAAGCACGGGCGCCGCGGCGTGTCGAAGCCAGCCGGCGGCAGCACCCGGATCGGCGGCGTCACGTGCCACAGCGCGGCGATGAACGCCTTGAGCTCGCGCTCGACGTCAGTGAAGGCGATGCTGTCGGCGCCGTGCTCGATCGCGTGCAGCGCCTGCGTGTCGAGCAGCGCGAAAAATCTCAAGCGACGTTCGGGGTCGTTCTCGGCGGCGCGAATCCCGCCCAGCGCCCAGGTCTCGAACGAGCGAAGATCGAGACTGTCGAGCACGCGGGCGGAACGGTCGAGCAGCAGGCCGACGGATTCCGGCGCCGTTTCGGCAATGCGCCTGACCACCCGCAGCCATTCGCCAAAGGCCTGCGGCGTGCCGAGCCGGCGCGCCGCATGCGGCGCCGCGACCAACAGCGCCAGCGTCGCGTTGCCGCCGGCAATCTCGGCAAAATCGGGGGCCAAAGCGGCCAGCGCCGCGACGGCTTGCGGCCCCGCGGCGGCGGCGACCGACGGGGAATTACGCAGAAAGGCGATGGCGGCATTCGGCCCGATGTGCGCGGCGATGTCGCGGCAGGCGGCCACCCAGTCGCCGAGCAGCGCCGGCGGCATGCTCGCGCGCGCCTGGCGCCACACCAGTTCGAGCGTCCCGGCGATCTCCGGCTGGTCGGCGAGAGTCGCGATCAGGGATTGCTGCTGCTCGGAGAGACTCCTGGCCATGGACCGTCAAATGGAGGCGGTGATTGCCGCCGTCAGCGCGCCCCTGATATCGGCGTCGTCGGTGATCGGCAACACCAGCGCAATCTGACAGGCGGCCTCGATCGAGACGCCGTGGGCGATGAGCCGCCCGGCCTGGATGAGCATGCGCGTCGAAGCACCCTCGTCGAGACCGTGGCCCTTGAGATTGCGCGAGCGCTGCCCGATCGCGACCAGCTTGTCCGCCACCGCGCCTTCGATGCCGGCCTCGTGCGCAACAATTTCGGCCTCGATGGCGGCGGGCGGATAGCCGAAGTCCATCGCGCCGAAGCGCTGCTTGGTCGATTCCTTGAGATCCTTGAGAACGCTCTGGTAGCCGGGGTTGTAGGAGATGACGAGCTGGAAATCGGGATGGGCGCGCACGAGCTCGCCGCGCTTCTCCAGCGGCAGCACGCGGCGGTCGTCGGTGAGCGGATGGATGACGACGGTCGTGTCCTGCCGGGCCTCGACGATTTCATCGAGATAGCAGATGGCGCCGTGGCGCACCGCGATCGTGAGCGGACCGTCATGCCAGACGGTGCCCTGGGCGTCGAGCAGGTAGCGCCCGACCAGATCGGATGCGGTCATGTCCTCGTGGCAGGCGACCGTCACCAGCGGGCGCTCGAGCTTCCAGGCCATGTACTCGACGAACCGCGTCTTGCCGCAGCCGGTCGGCCCCTTGAGCATGATCGGCATGCGCTCGGCATAAGCCGCCGTGAACAGGCGCACTTCATCGCCGATGCCGCGGTAATACGGCTCCTCGCCGATCCTGAAGTCGTCGAGCTCCATTCTGCTGGAACCTATAGAACAAGCGGGCGCCGTTGTCGCGACCTCCGGCCCCTCCCCCGGAGGCGAGGGAGGGTCGAGAGGCGGAAGGAAGGCGCCGCTGCCTCTAAAGCGCGGCCGCGTCAGCGATGGGCTGCCGCCTTCTGATTCGGAATGCCTTCGATCGGGCATTCGTCGGTGCCGACGGTCGAACGCGTGAGCGCCTCGACCATGGTGCGGGTACCTTCGGGATCGGTGATCCACTTCTTGTAGAAGTCGTACGGGCAGATCGCCTCGCCGCGGATGTCCTCGCGGGAATTGATCTTGCCGGTGTAGCCGCGGTGCACCAGCTTGAACAGGTGGTTTTGCGACTGGAGATTGCGGCGCGCATCGCGGATCAGCCCCTTCGACAGTTGGGCGTATTGAATGCCCATGTCCTCCTCGCCGCACTCGCCGAGCGTCCGGCCGTCGAAGCCGATAATCGCCGAGTGGCCGAAGTAGGAGTAGACGCCGTCGAAGCCGGAGGCGTTCGCGACCGCGACATAGACGTTGTTGGCCCAGGCCATGGCCTTGGCCATGAGCACCTGCTGGTCCTTGGCCGGATACATGTAGCCCTGGCAGCGCACGATGAGCTCGGCGCCCTTCATGGCGCAGTCGCGCCAGATCTCGGGATAGTTGCCGTCATCGCAGATGATGAGGCTGGTCTTGAGCCCCTTCGGCCCTTCCGAGACGTAGGTGCAATTGCCCGGATACCAGCCTTCGATCGGCACCCACGGCATGATCTTGCGATACTTCTGAACGATCTCACCCTTGTCGTTCATCAGGATCAGCGTGTTGTAGGGCGCCTTGTTCGGGTGATCCTCGTGACGCTCGCCGGTCAACGAGAACACGCCCCACACCTTCGCCTTCTTGCAGGCGTCGGCGAAGATCTTGGTCTCCTCGCCGGGCACGCTCGCGGCGGTCTCGTACATCTCTTTCGAGTCGTACATGATGCCGTGCGTGCTGTATTCCGGGAAGATGACCAGATCCATGCCCGGCAGGCCGATCTTCATGCCGACGAGCATCTCGGCGATCTGACGGGCATTGGCCAGCACCTCCGCCTTGGTGTGGAGGCGCGGCATCTTGTAGTTGACGACGGCTACGCCAACCGTGTCGTTACTGCTGGTGATATCACCGTGAAGCATGTGGATCTCCTGATCGCTGGATTGTCGCCCTCGCGCCCTCTCGCTGTACTTGTTGGCCGGCGGCTGCTCGTGCCTTCGCCACTCGCCAGCGCGGCCGAGTGCCGAAGCACAAAAAAGCCCGCTTCGCCACGGCCGTGGTCGTAGCGGGGCATCGTTGCCCATTGAGATTTTTAATGCGGCGCCGCTGCCGCGCCCCTAAGTTGAGGAGCAGGCAAAAACGCTAGCCGAGAATGTCACGCGAGTCAATGATAGCGGCCGCGACCGCCCCGACGGAAACGCGCTGACTCATGGCTTGCCGGCGCATGAAATGATACGCAGCTTCCTCGTCCAGATTGCGCTTTTCCATGAGAATGTTCTTGGCACGTTCGACGCTGCGGAAGGAGCGCAGGGTCTCGTCGAGCTTGTCGATGCGCGCGCGCAGCCGCTGCTCGTAGAGGAATTGCGCGCGCGCGACGGCGAGGCTGGTCAACACCGTTCCGGTGGTAAACGGCCGGTGCAACACCGCGTGCGGGGCGCAGTTGCGCAGGAGCTTCAGCGGCGGCATGTGCACCGCCGGCGTCACCACCACCAGGGCCGCCAGCGGCTGCCCCGGAACCCAGGGCAGACATTGCGGCAGCTCGGGGGTGAGCTCGCAGAACATGACGTCGACGCCGTCCGGCAAGCGCGGCGGCAGCGGCCAGAGGCGGCGCACGCCGCTGCGCGTGCGCAACAGCTCGCGCGCCAGCATGTCGCCTTCCTCGTCGCGCGGGACGGCGACGAGGATTTCCAGGGAAGATATCTCGGCCGCGGCGCCGGCCGGTTCTCGCGCCGACCCGCCGCCGCCGGTGACCTTTTGCGGCGGCTCTTTCACAGCCCGACCGCCAGGGCGCTCACGGCGCCACGGCCGACAAGAAACGGGTCAGCCCACACCGGCATTTCCGATTGCTGCATGATCTCGAACTGGCCGCGGCGGTCGACGCGGCCGACGCGCGACCACAGATTGGTATGGCTGGTGGCAGCGCTGACCGAGACGCGGCCTTGCGGCGCGTCGAAATCAGACCCGAGCACGCACTGCTTGATCAGGTCGGTGTCGAGCGAATTCGTCTGCGCCAGCGCGTTGGCGAAGAGGTGCACCTGAAAATATGCCGCCTCCGCGCACATGTTGGTCGGCTCGTCCTCGCCGTAACGCGCCTTGTAGCACTTGACGAAAGAGTCGTTGCGCTCACCGCTCACCGACTGGAAATAGGGAGCCGCGGTGATGTGGCCGGCGGCGATATCGAAGCCCATGGCGCGCACCTCGGACTCCGTAGTGGTGAGGCTCGCAATCGGCGTCACCCGCGCATCGAGCCCGGCCTCGACGAACGCCTGGTAGAGATAGATGGTCGAGTAGCCGACGACCGTCGAGAAGATCACGTCGGCGCCGGCGTTCTTGATCTGCCGCATGACCGGACCGAAGTCGTTCCGCTTGGAGCGCAGGTCGAGGTAGGTTTCGCCGACCACCGTGCAGCCGCGCCGGCGCAGCAGGTCGCGCATCACCCGGTTCGATTCACGCGGATAGACATAGTCCGAGCCGACGAAATAGAAGCGCGGCCCGTAGGTCCGGCTGAGATACGTGGAAAGCGCGACGCTGTTCTGGTTGGGCGCGGCGCCGGTGTAGATCACGTTCGAGGAAAACTCGAAGCCTTCGTACAGCGTCGGGTACCAGAGCAGGCCGTTGAGGCGCTCGACGACCGGCAGCACCGCCTTGCGGCTGCTCGACGTGTAGCAGCCGAAGATCATGTTGATGCCGTCCTCGATCATCAGCCGCTTCGCGCACAGGGCGTAGGCCTGGGCGTCGGACTGGGGATCGTAGATCACCGGCACGAGCTCGCGGCCGTTGATGCCGCCCGACCGGTTGATCTCGTCGATCGCGAGCAGCGTCGCCCGCAACTGCGTCTCCTCGATCACGGCCATCACGCCGGACTGGGAAAACAGCACTCCGACCCGCCACGACTCAAAAGCAACTTCCGGGCACCGCGTCACAGCTCCTCCTTGATCAAGCAGGGCGTCGCTGACGCATCGGGGGCACCGTCCCATACTCTGTGGCTTGCGCGCGAACGAGTAAATGCCGTTCACAAGGGCATGGCAAGCGCACTGCTCCGTCTTCCGCCATGCAGGAATGATGCCAGCGGCGAGCGCCGGAGGTTCTGAATTTTCCGTTCCGGCCGCACGCCGCAAGGGCGATTTGGCGTGCGCGAGTGCTCCACTGGCGCGAGGCGGCAGACTGAAAGTTGCAGCGCCAAGCGCCGCTCGCCTGCAGGAAGAATTGCCTGGCGCCGCCGCGCGTTTCCCGCCTCACACCGAGAGATGCCGCTGCACGACCTCCGGCGTCAGTTCGCCGATGTTGCCGCTCGCGACAATCCGGCCCGTTTCCAGAATGGCGAATTTCTGGGTAATGGCGCGGACGAAATCCAGGTTCTGCTCGACGAGGAGGACGGCGCAATTGCGTTCCGAAGGAATGCGCTTGATGATTGGTTCGATCTCCTCGACGACGGAGGGCTGCAATCCTTCCGTCGGCTCGTCCATGAGCAAGAGCTTCGGCTCCTGGACCAGAGCCCTGGCGATGGCGAGCTGCTGCTGCTGGCCGCCGGACAGCGTGCCGCCTTTCTGCCCGACCAGCGCCTTCAACGCCGGGAAGTAGTCGAACACGAAGCTCGGCACCTTCTTGCCCTTGCGGCCCTTGCCGAGCAGCGCGACGTAGATGTTTTCCGCCACCGTAATGTCGGGAATGATCTCGCGGCCCTGCGGCACATAGCTGATGCCGAGCCAGGCGCGGCGGTGCGATTTGAGATGCGCGATCTCGGTGCCGTCGAGCTGGATCGATCCCACCGTCGGCGGGTTTACGCCGGTGATGCTGCGCAGGAGCGTGGTCTTGCCGGCGCCGTTGCGCCCGAGGACCGCGCACAGCTCGCGATCGGCCATGTCCAGCGAGACGCCATGCAGGATATGGCTTGTCCCGTAGAACGTATCGATGGCCTTGACCTGCAGCGTCACTGGAACTTGCCCTTTCCCAGATAAACCCGGCGCACCGTCTCGTTGTTCATCACCTCGCTCATCGGGCCCTCGGCAAGGGTCTGGCCCTGATGCATCACGGTGATGCGCTGGCCGATCTGGCGCACGATGTGCATGTCGTGCTCGACCAGCAGCACGGTGTGCGTCTTGGCGATCTTGCGGATCAGCTCCGCGGTCTTGCGTTTGCCGTCCGCGGTCATTCCGGTGGTCGGCTCGTCGAGCAGCAAAAGCTTCGGATTGGAGCCAATGAGCATGCCGAGCTCGAGCCATTGGCGTTCGCCGTGCGACAGTGAGTCGGCGGGGTCGCTGGCCTTGTCCGCCAGCTCGACGAATTCCAGGATTTCCCAGATGCGATCGCGCTCCGCGCCGCTCAACCGCTGAAACAGCGTGGCGAAGACCCGGCGCCGGCCTTGCAGCGAGACCATGATGTTGTCGAACACCGAGAGGGTCTCGTACATGTTCGGCACCTGGAACTTGCGGCTGATGCCGGCCTGGAAGATGTCGTCGGGGGCCCAGCCGGTGATGTCGCGGTCGCCGAAGCGGATCGATCCGGCGGCCGGTTTGAACTGGCCGGTGATCATGCTGATCAGCGTTGTCTTGCCCGCGCCGTTGGGGCCGAGGAGGACGCGCAGCTCGTTCTCTTCGATGCTGAAGTCGAGGTTGTTGAGGATGGTGAAGCCCGACACCCGCGTGGTGAGGCCTTTGACTTCCAGGAGGTTTGCCATCCCTCGCTTCCTCTGTCGCGACGGCCGTGGTGTCAGCGAACGGGTTCGTCCATGGGAGGCGGGCCGCCGGGCTGCCAGTCGAGCTGGCGGGCGTGCGCCTTCTGATCGGAGTCTTCCATGATCTGATGCAGCGTCGCTCCCTTCTTGCGCTTGCGCAGCCAGTTGCCGATCGTGCCGACGATGCCGTCGCGCATCACCAGGACGACGAAGATGAACAGGCCGCCGACGATGATCTGCCACCATGAGGCAAGCACGCCGCTGAGAAAGAACTCGGCGCCCTTGACGAGGAAAGCGCCGATGAACGGGCCGATGATCGTGCCGCGGCCGCCCACCGCGGTCCAGATCACGCCCTCGATCGAGAACACAGGCCCGGCGTCGAGGAAGGAGACGATCCCGACCCAGGCGGCATAGAGCGCGCCGGCCGCCGCGGCCATGAACGCGGAGGCGCAGAACACGAAGATGCGGTAGTTGGCGACGTTGTAGCCCATGAATTCCGCGCGCACGTCGTTGTCGCGGATCGACTTGAGCACGGTTCCGACGCGCGAGTGCGTCAGCGCCCGCGCAGCAACGAAGAACACGACGACGACCGCGAGGATGACCCAGAGAAACGCGGGCGTGGCGTAGTTCGAGTAGTCGGTTATGCCGTTGAAGCCGCCGGTATAGGCCTGATACTCGATGATGAAGTCCTGGAGGATAAGCGACTCGGCGAGCGTGATCACAGCGCAATAGACGCCGTAGATGTGGCGCTTGAAGGTGATCACCCCGAACAGCAGCGCGAGCAGCGTCGGCACCACCAGGGCGCAGAGGACGGCGAACGGCGTGCTGATCAGCGGCGTCATGAAACCAGGCAGCTCGGTCAGGCCGTTCCACTCCATGAAGTCGGGGAAGTTGCCGCCATAGCGCTTCGGGTGGGTCATCGCGTAGTTGATCTTGAGCGACAAGGCGACGAAGTAGGCGCCGATGCCGAAATAGACGGCTTGGCCGAGGCTAAGAATGCCGGTGAAGCCCCAGATCAGGTCGATGCTGAGCGCAAAGATCGCAAAGCAGAGGAACTTGCCGAGCAGCGACAGCACGTAGGCGTTCGAGCCGTAATAAGGATACGTGCCGATCAGGGCGATGACCGCGGCGCCGCCGATCAGCGCCCAGAGCGGCATGAACGTAGGCGCCCGATAGACGCGGTGCCGCGGCTGCACGCCTTGCTTCGCCGCCGGCGCGTCCTTCATCCCAGGATCTCGAACCGCGACCTCTGCCATCTCGCCCGTCCGTCAGCGCCGTTCACTGTAGCCGAAAATGCCCCTCGGAACGATGCGGATGATGATCACGATGAAAAGGAACACCAGCAGTCTGCCGATCACGTTGTTGAAGATGAAAGAAAGAATTGTCTCCGCCTCGCCGATCAAGGCGCCGCCGGTCAACACGCCCCACAAACTCCCGACACCGCCAAGCACGAGCACCATGTAGGAGTCGACCGCGTACGGGAAACCCATGGCGGTCGAGACCGACTTGATCGGCGCCAGCACCGCCCCGGCGATCCCTGCAAGACCCGAGCCAAAGGCGAAGATCGTCATGTCGATCCGCGCCGTGTCGATGCCGAGGCAGCCCGAGATCGCCCGGTTGCGGCGCACCGCTCGCACCTTGAGCCCGAAGTCGGTCTTGAAAATCACGTAAAAGACCAGGAGGAGCAGCAGGAGCGCCATCACGATCAGGAAGAGCCGGTACCACGGAAATGGCAGCCGGCCGATGACGCGGAAGCCGCCTTCGAGGATCTTCGGCGCGCCGACATAGTAGAGTTCCGGTCCAAAGATGAGCTTGATCACCACTTGCAGGATGATGCCTACGCCCCAGGTAGCGAGCAGTGTCTCCAATGGTCGATCGTAGATCCATTGGATGACGCCGCGTTCGATGATCAGCCCGAGAAGCCCGACCACAATAAAGGCGACAGGTATCGCGAGGAAGGTATTGCCGCCGAGCTTGCCGACCACGGCGGCTGTATAGGCGCCGACCATGATCAGCTCGCCGTGAGCCATATTGATCACGCCGGCAACGCCGAAGATGATGGCCAGACCCAAAGCTGCGATCACCAGGATCGCGACTACGCTGAAGCCGCTGAGAAACTGGGTGATGATCGACTGAAGCATTCCCCGCCTGCCCCGAAGGGCTCGCCTCTTTCTCGTCGTCCGCGTTTGCGGGGGCGCCCATCGGCGCCCCCGCAAAAGGTTGCCGCCCGCCGGTTACAAGTCAATCGTTCCCGAGCGGTTCTTTTCCGCGCTCCAAGGCTTCTTCACGCGATCGAGCACGCGCTTGTCGGTGAAGTCGCAGGACTTGTTCGGATAGAGATACGGCACCCACGGCTGCGGGCGGATCCAGTCTTCCGACTTCCACACCACGTCGAACTGGCCCTTCTCGTTCGCCTGGCCGATGCGGGCCCACAGCCAGGTGTGGTGGTTCTTCTCGTCGATCTTGACCTTGCCCTGCGGCGCCTGGAACTCCTGTCCCGGCAGTCCCTCAAAGATCAGGGCGTCCGCGTCGGTCGACTTAACCTTCGCGATCGCCTGGGCGAGGAAGTAGGTCTGGAAGTAGGCGGCCTCCATCACCGCGTTGGTCACCGCGTCCTTGCCGTATTTGGCCTTGTAGCGGTCGACGAACGACTTGTTCTGCGGGGTGTCGACGCTCTGGAAGTAGTTGAACGAGGTGTAGTGGCCGATGGCGTTCTCCGCCCCCATCGCCGCGATCTCCTGCTCGGTGGTGATCGGCGTGCAGATCGGGATGTCTTTGGCGGTGATGCCGAACTCCCGGAACTGCTTGTAGAAGGCGACGATCTGGTCGCCGACCAGGTCGGAGAAGACGATGTCAGCGCCGCTCGAGGCGATCTTGTTGATGTTGGTCGAGAACTCGGTCGAGCCCAGTGGCGAATATTCCTCGGCCACCGTCGTTCCGCCGTGCTTCTGCAGCAGCGCCTTGACCTCGCGGTTGGTCTCCTTGGGATAGATGTAGTTGGCGCCGATCAGATAGAATTTCTTGCGGCCCAGCGTCTTGATGATCCAGGGCACGAAGTCGTCGAGCTGCTGGTTCGGAACCGCGCCGGTATAGAAGCAGTTCTTGCTGCATTCCTGCGCTTCGTAGAGCGTCGGATAGAGCAGCACGCCGTTGTTCTCCTCGAACACCGGCAGCACCGACTGGCGGCTCGCCGAGGTGTAACAGCCGAGGACGGCGACGACCTTGTCGTCGAGCAGCAGCTTCTTCGCCTTTTCGGCAAAGACTTGGACGAGCGACTGCGGGTCTTCCACGACCGGCTGAAGCTTCTTGCCGAGCACGCCGCCCTTGGCGTTGATCTCTTCGATCGCCAGCAGTTCGGCGTTATGCAGCGAGCTCTCGATGATGGCGATGGTGCCGCTCAGCGAATGGAGAATTCCGACCTTGATGGTGTCGCTCTCGGCCGCCTTCACGATATTGCGCACGAAGCCGTAGGGTGCGACGCCGCTTGCCAGAACGCCGGCCAAACCTCCGCCGGTACTCTTCAGGATTCTTCTTCGGGTGATGCTCATGACTTCCCTCCTGTTGGCTAAGCCAAAAACGCAAAACGCCCCACCTTCTCCCCTCAGGGAGATGACGGTGGGGCGCCCATGCCCGTATATCAGCGGCACCACTGCCGCAAAGTATGAACGGAAATCCGCGCTCGACCACCCCGGGAGCGGGAAAATCCGTTCGTTGACGCAAGCATAAGCCAAATGCCGGGTGTCGCGCAAGACGAACCGCGCGCCGTTGCGACCGAAAATCGGGCATTTTCAGCACGTAGCGAGCAGCGAGCTGGGCCGCGGCCGTGCCGCGCCAGGGCCGCGGCGATGTGCTATTTCACTGATGCCGGCCGGCATCGCCGGGGGAGACGATGGCGAACGAGGTGCTGCGCATCGAACGGATCGTCGGTGAGGCCGCCGACCCCGCGCTTCACGACGCATTGCACCGGCTCGAGCATGCGGGACGGCTGGAATACGTCATGCTGGGCGCCGACGACATGCTGCGCCGGCGCCAGCGCGTCACGACCGACCGGGGCAACGAATGCGCCATTGCGCTTGCCCGCGAAGACAAGCTGTTTGACGGCGCCGTCCTGGTGCTCGATCACGACCGCGCGGTGGTCGTGCGGGCCGCGGCAACTTCCTGGCTCGCTGTCGCGCCTGCCGACGTCGCGGCGGCAATCGAGCTCGGTTATTGCAGCGGCAACATGCATTGGCGGGTCGCCTTTGCCGGTTCCGTGCTGCGCATCGCCATGAACGGCCCCAAGGCGGACTATCTGGCCCGTCTCGCGCCGCTCATCGCTGCCGGCCGCATCAAGGAAGTCGGCGATGGATAGCCGCGCTCTTCTCGCCGCCCTGCAGCACGCCGACAGCTTCTTTCCGAGCGGCACCGTTTCTTTTTCCTGGGGACTCGAAGCGCTGCGCGCGGACGGCCTGGTCCGCACGGCGGAGGACGTCACCCAGTTCATCGCCGCGCTGCTCCGCCACCGCTGGGCCACCGGCGACCGGCCGATATTGGCGGCCGCGCACGCCGCCGGCGATGATCTGGAAGCAGTCCGCGCGCTTGATCAACTGCAGGAGGCGCTGGCGCTGGCGCAGGAGTTGCGCACCGGATCGCGGCGCATGGGCGCCGCGCTCCTCGGCGTCCACGCGCGGCTCGGCACCCGCAACGCCGCCGGCTACCGCGCCTGGGTGCTTGCCGATCGCGCGCCGGGCCACGTGGCGGTGATGCAGGGCCTGTTGTGGCGCGGCATTGGCCTCGATCTTGAGGTCGCGCTCCCGGTCGCCGCGCACGGCTTCTGCGTCGGGCTCATCGGCGCAGCGTTGCGCCTCGGCCTCATCGGTCATGTCGAGGGCCAGCGCTGCCTCGCCGGACTGCACGGTTTGATCGCGGACGTGTTGGAAAGCCCCCTGCCCGGCCTCGACGAGATTTCGACCTTCGCGCCGGCGTGCGACATTGCGTTCATGCGCCACGAAGTGCAGCCGGGCCGTTTGTTTGCCAATTAACCGACGACGAGAGAGGTTCGCATGCTGCTGACCCCGACCGAAATGGAGCGACTGGTGATCTTCACCGCCGCCGAGCTTGCCCGCAAGCGCCGGGCGCGCGGCGTCAAGCTCAACCACCCGGAAGCCGTGGCGTTCATCGCCGACGAAATTTTGGAGGGCGCCCGCGACGGCCGCTCGGTCGCCGATCTGATCAGCTTCGGCGCCACGCTGCTCACCACCGACGACGTGCTTCCCGGCGTCATGGACCTGATGCCGACGATCCAGGTCGAGGCCACCTTTCCCGACGGCACCAAGCTCGTCACCGTTCACGACCCGATCCGCCCCGGCACACGTCCCTACAAGATGGAGCGCACGCCCGGAGAGCTCATCGTTCCCGACGAGGAGGTCGAGATCAACGCCGGGCGCCGCGAGGTCATGCTCAAGGTCCTCAACACCGGCGACCGCCCGGTGCAGGTCGGCAGCCACTACCATTTTTTCGAAACCAACCCGGCGCTCGAATTCGACCGCAGCGCCGCCTTCGGCATGCGCCTTGCCGTTCCTGCCGGGACGGCGGTGCGTTTCGAGCCCGGCGAAAGCAAGGATGTCACGCTTTGCGAGTTCGGCGGCTCCGGCGAGCTTGGCGGCCTCAACAGCCTGACCGACGGTTCGCGGCACGCACCGGCGGTCAAGGAACAGGCGCTGCGCCGCGCGCGCGAACGCGGCTTCCGCGGAGCTTGAAACAAATGGGCAAGATGCACCGTCGCGACTACGCCGCCATGTACGGGCCGACGACCGGCGACGCCGTCCGGCTCGGCGACACCTCGCTGCTGGCCGAGATCGAACACGATCACGCGGTCAAGGGCGACGAGTGCCTGCACGGCGGCGGCAAGACCCTGCGTGACGGCATGGGGCTCGCCGCCGGCTACGACAGCGCCGCCGGCGCGCTCGACATGCTGTTGAGCAATGCCGTGCTGATCGATCCGGTGCTCGGCATCGTCAAGGGCGATCTCGGCGTCAAGGACGGCCGCATCGTCGCCGTCGGCAAAGCCGGCAACCCCGCGATCATGGACGGCGTCCATCCGGCGCTGATCTGCGGGGCGGCGACGACGGTGCGCGACTGCGAAGGCCTGATCGCGACGCCGGGCGGCATCGACGTGCACGTGCATTTCGACAGCGCCGCGCTGTGCGAGCACGCCATCAGCTCCGGCATCACCACGATGATCGGCGGCTCGCTCGGCCCGCTCACCGTCGGCATCGACTGTGGCGGCGCCTGGAACGTCGGCAAGATGCTGCAGGCGGTCGAGCAATGGCCGATCAATTTCGCCTTTCTCGGACGCGGGAATTCGTACAAGCCGAAATCGCTGATCGACCAGATCGAAGGCGGCGTCGCCGGCATGAAGCTCCACGAGGATTGGGGCTCGATGCCGGCCGCGATCGATTGCTGCCTGAAGGTCGCCGACGACGCCGACATCCAGGTCCAGCTGCACACCGACACGCTCAACGAAAGCGGCTTCCTCGAGCAGACGCTCGCCGCTATCGGCGGCCGCACCATCCACATGTATCACGCCGAGGGCGCTGGCGGCGGCCACGCCCCGGACATCATCCGCGTCGCCGGCGAGATGAACTGCCTGCCGTCCTCGACCAATCCGACCAACCCGTACACCGTGAACACCTTCGACGAACACCTCGACATGATCATGGTGTGCCATCACCTCAATCCGGCGGTGCCGGAGGACGTGGCATTCGCCGAGAGCCGCATCCGCGCCGGCACCATCGCGGCGGAGGACGTGCTCCACGATATCGGCGCGATCTCCATGCTCGGCTCCGACAGCCAGGGCATGGGCCGCATCCACGAAGTGATCTGCCGTACCTGGCAGCTCGCCAGCAAGATGCGCGACCAGCGCGGACGGCTCCCGACGGAGACTTCACGCATCGGCGACAACGAGCGCATCAAACGCTACATCGCCAAATACACGATCAATGCCGCCCGCACCTTCGGCATCGACGCGCACATCGGCTCGCTGGAGCCGGGCAAGCTCGCCGACGTCGTGGTGTGGCGCCCGGCCTTCTTCGGCATCAAGCCGGAACTGGTGATCAAGGGCGGCTTCATCGTCTGGTCGGCGATGGGCGACAGCGCCGCCTCGCTGATGACCTGCGAACCGATGGCGATGCGCCCGCAATGGGGAGCGTTCGGGCGCGCCAAGCAGGCGCTGAGCGTAAGCTTCGTGTCGCGGGCCGCAGTCGAGCGCGATATCGCCGGGCGCCTCGGCCTGGAGAAGACGATCCTGCCGGTGGGTGGCGTGCGCAAGCTGACCAAGCGCGACATGCTGCACAACGACGCCTGTCCGCAGATCCGCGTCAACCCGGAGACCTTCGAAGTGTTCGTCGACGGCGAACTAGCGACCTGCGAGCCGGCGACCGTGCTGCCGCTGACGCAGCGCTACATGCTGCGGTGAGCGCCATGGGAGATCGTCGCCTCGGGCCGGCGCGCGTCGGCATCGGCGGACCGGTCGGGGCCGGCAAGACCGCTCTGATCGAGGCGCTGCTGCCGCGGCTTCGCGCCCGCAACATCGACGTCGCGGTGGTGACCAACGATCTCGTCACCCGCGAGGACGCCGAGCGGCTGCAACGCGGCGGCCTGATCGAGCCGAGCCGCGTGATCGGCGTCGAGACCGGCGCCTGCCCGCACACCGCGATCCGCGAGGACCCGACGCTCAACGGCGAAGCGATCGAGCGGCTCCGGCTTGCCTTTCCCGGGCTCGATCTGGTGCTCGTTGAAAGCGGCGGCGACAATCTCGCCTCGACCTTCTCCCTCGATCTCGTCGACTACTGGCTGTTCGTGATCGATGTCGCCGACGGCGACGACATTCCGCGCAAGCGCGGACCCGGCATCGTCAGCTGCGACCTTCTGATCATCAACAAGATCGACCTTGCTCCCTATGTCGGCGCCGACGTCGCCGGCATGCAGCGCGACAGCCTCGGCGTGCGCAGCGGCAAACCGGTACTGCTCACCAATTGCCGCAGCGGCGAGGGTGTCGATGCCGTGATCGATCGCATCGCGCATGACGCGCTGCTGCTCGCTTGATCGCGGCCTCGTCAAAGCGCGAGCGCACCGCCGAGACAGTGCCGGCGACGGACGCGGCTCCGACCCCAGCACACACCGCGGCGCATGAAGCTCGCGGGCGGTGCGAGACCCGGCTCGAATTCGCCGTCGACGCCGAGGGCCGCACCTACCTTGCGTCGCATTTCGCCAGTTACCCGCATCACCTGACGCGCGCCTTTTACCTCGACCGGGCGGCGCCGCAGACGGCTACCGTCTATCTTCAGTCGTTGTCGGGAGGGCTGACGCAGGACGACCGCGTCAGCATGCGGATTTCCACGACCGGCGGCGCTGTCGCCCATGTCACGACGCAGGCCGCGACCAAGGTCCACAGCATGGAGCGCGGATTTGCGCTCCAGCAGGTCAGTCTTGCGGCACTGGCGCACAGCCATCTCGAATTCCTTGCCGACCCCACGATTTGCTTCCCGCACTCGCGGCTCGTTGCCAAGACGGACCTCTGCGTCGCCACCGAGGCCAGCGCGATCGTCGGCGACTCCTATATGTGGCACGATCCGCGCGGGGCGGACCCCATGGCGTTCGATGCGCTGACCGTGGAAACAACGATCCGTCGCCCCGACGGCCGCCTTTTGGCGATTGACCGCGGCCGGCTGACCTCGGGGCACGGACTGGCCGGCAACCCGGCGCTGCTCGGCCCCTGTCGGGCGCTCGGCACGCTCTTCGCGGTTGGCCGTGGCTGCAGCGACGCGGCGGTGTTGGCGGCGGTACGCACCGCGCTTGCCGATCTGCGGGGGGTCTATGTCGGCGTCACCCAACTGCCCGCCGGAGCGGGGCTGTGGCTGCGGGTTCTCGCCATCGACGGCGCGGCGTTGCGCACGGCCATGGAATGCGCCTGGCGGCAATGTCATCTCGGCATGCTGGGATGGGCCTGCGACCGGCGCCGCAAATGACCGTAAGCGCACCCCGGAGGATGCCTCACGCGCACCTCTCGGTGGTGCATGATCGCGCTGGCTACGCGGCGATCATCGACCCTGCGCGCCGCCAGCGCCGTGACGGTTGGTAGCAGCGGCCGGTTGATCGTTTCTGCGGAAACCGGCGATCACGCGCCCTGCTATCGAGTGCCCATCACGCGCAAGCGCCCGTTCCGGGGCGACCCCTAAACCTTCGTATAAGGGCACTAACCTTTCCACTCATTCCCCGCATACTTTCGCCCAGTGGAGGGAGAAATTCGACCGTCTTAGACTGTTGCGCGTCCGAGGTGACACTGTCCAAAGGGTCATCATGAAAAACTAAATGGAACGGTTCGCGCCGACCGGCGTCATCGCTTGCGTTGACAGTGCGGGAAATCATCCGTCGGGGCAAAGGTCGCCGGCGCCGACCACAACGGATACGTTGCGCAAGACAGGAAGGTAATGGGTGATGCTCACGCAAACTGCCATTCGCGCCTCCGCCCCACCAACTTACTTTGCCGCTCCACCAGTAGACCGCGTTGTCAATAGCCGGCCGCCGCGCGACTTGCTGGCAACGATCCTGCATCTCATTGGCGCTGTCGTGTCGTATCGGCGCAATACCGAACTCTTCGGCGAGAACGAGCCCGCGGACTACCTGTACAAGGTCGTCAGCGGCGGCGTGCGCACCTATAAGATCCTCAGCGACGGACGCCGGCAGATCAGTGCCTTTTATCTGCCCCGAGACATGTTCGGTTTGGAGTTCGCTGGCGAGTACTCCTGTTCCGCCGAAGCGATTTCAGACGCGAAGGTGCTGGTGGTCAACCGCAAGACGCTCACAGCGCTGGCCGGCCGTGATGCCGAGATCGCCCGCGAACTCTTCGTCCTCACCGCGCGCGAGCTGCAGCGCGTTCACAAGCGGGTCTTGCTCCTGGTCAAGACGGCGCAGGAGCGCGTCGCGAGTTTCCTCGTCGAGATGGCGGAACGGGGCTCGGCGGGCAACGCGATCGAATTACCGATGTCGCGGCAGGACATTGCCGACTACCTCGGCCTCACCATCGAGACCGTTTCGCGGACGCTGACGTCTCTGGAAACCTGCGCCGCAATCGAGGTGAGCTCGCGGCGAATCGTGGTGCGAAATCGCTCCGCGCTCAACCGGATGAACGGCTAGCTGTTTACAAGAGCCGCCGACGGCTTCAGGGCCGAAGGAGCGCGCGCCTTGCTCATCGCGCTTACTCCGCGGCGCGCAGCTCCGACTTGACCTCGTCGAGCAGCTCCTTGACCTTGCTGCCTTCGAGCCGGGCGATGTCGTCCTGGTATTTGAGCAGCACGCCGAGCGTGTCGGAGACGGTTGCCGGATCGAGCGCCACGACGTCTAGCTCGGAGAGCGCGGCCGCCCAGTCGAGCGTTTCCGCCACGCCCGGCGACTTGAACAGATCCTGCCGGCGCAAGGCCTGCACGAACGCCACCACCTGCTCGGAGAGCTTCTTGCCGACGTCCGGCACCTTGGTGCGCACGATCGCAAGCTCGCGCTCGGCGCTCGGATAGCCGACCCAGTGATAGAGGCAGCGGCGCTTGAGCGCGTCATGCACCTCGCGGGTACGGTTCGAGGTGATGACCACGACCGGCGGATGCGCGGCCTTGACCGTGCCCATCTCCGGGATGGTGATCTGAAAGTCGCCCAGAACCTCGAGCAGGAACGCCTCGAACGCCTCGTCGGTGCGGTCGATCTCGTCGATCAGGAGGACCGGCGCGCCGGCGGCATCGGGCTCGAGCGCCTGCAGCAGCGGACGCTTGATCAGGAAGCGTTCGGCGAATACGTCGCGCTCGATCCGCTCGCGGTCGTGCTCGCCCTCGGCCTCGGCGGCGCGGATGGCGATCATCTGCGCGGCGTAATTCCACTCGTAGACCGCGGTGGAGATGTCGAGGCCTTCGTAGCATTGCAGCCGGATGAGGCGACGGCCGAGCGTCTGCGACAGCACCTTGGCGATCTCGGTCTTGCCGACGCCGGCCTCGCCTTCGAGGAAGATCGGCCGCCCCATCTTCAGCGCCAGATAGAGCACAGTGCCGAGCGAGCGGTCGCCGAGGTATTGCGCCTCGGCGAGCAGCGCGACGGTGGCGTCGATCGAGACGGGAAGCGGGCGGGGCGAGGAAACCGGTTTCATGTCGACTGGATATAGGCCTTCCGCGCCGCGATCAAACCCGTCATGGCAGCCCTCAGGCGTCAGCTTGCTGCCCTGCAGTCGGTTGAGGCCACGAACGCCGACGGGGCCGGCCGCACCATACTGAAATTCAGCCCCTCTCAGCGCGTCAAACTTCCCCTCCAAATGCCCGGCAGCGCTATAACCGCCGCGAAATTCTCCAAGATCGGCAAAGAGCGCAGCCGGCAGACAGCACCGTGCCATGACATCGATCCAGCAAGTTCAAGACCTGTTCAAGCCGTTGCTCGGCCAGTTCGCCTGGAACGTAGATGGCGGCGTAGGCAGCATGCTCACACTGGAATTCGGCACACCGCACATCATTGTCAGCGAGCCGAGGGTCCCGAGTCCGGGGGGATCAGAACGGGTTCGGCGGCATCTTCGGCGCCGGCACGTCACGGTCAGAGGAGATTGGCATCTCTGGATACAATATTGCGACTGGAAGATTTCGGTTTCCGATGGCTCCTGCGACAGTGAAAGCTTCGACTGGCGGCAGCCGGACGAATGTCTGGCCGATCTGGATGGACAACGCCTCATCGGCGTTGGGCAGCGGCTCCTTGCCCAATTCATGGAAATTCGAATTCGACCTCGGCGGTGTACTGGAGCTCTGGCCCTCGACCGAATACGAGGCTGCGGACAACTTGTGGAGCCTCTACCGCTGGAGTGCCAATCCTGAAGACTCACGTTTCGTGGCCGCTGTGCAGAGCGACGGTGCGCTTGTGTTCGCATAGCCGCTCGGCGACCCCGCTGGCCGGAATTTGGTATGAATCCCGCGTGGATGACGGGCCGGCCCCGACGAAATGCCAAGCGTGATACCGACGCAGCAAATCCAAGACCTGTTCAAGCCGTTCCTCGGCCAGCTTGCCTGGAACATAAGAGGCGGCGTCGGGAGCAGGCTCACACTGGAGTTCGGCGGCTTCTTCGGCGTAGGCACATCACTGTCGTAGGTGACTGGGATCTCTTCATACAATATTGCGACTGGAAGATCTTGGTTTCCGATGGCTCCTGCGACAGCGAAAGCTTCGACTGGCGGCGGCCGGATGAATGTCTGCGCGATCTGGATGGACAACGCCTCGTCGGCGTCGGCGGCGGTTCCTTGCCCAATTCGTGGAAATTCGAATTCGATCTCGGCGGCATCTTCGAGCTCTGGCCCTCAACCGAATACGAGGCGACCAACGACCTGTGGGGCCTCTACGGCTGGGACGGCGATGCCCAAGCTATGCGCTTCGTCGTCTCTGTGCACAACGATGGAACGGCGGATTTCGAAGACGCTTGGCGTGAGTGATTTCGTTAGTTCGGCATCCAGCCGGCGCGGAACGATATTGCTCATGCCTCACGAGATTCTCGCAAATCGCAACGCGCAATTTCGCGCGCGGCGCGAACGGAGCTTACTTCTCCCCCTTCCCCACCGCCTCGGCGACGGCGCGGCGGGCAAGCACGCCGACGAGGTGCGCGCGATATTCGGCGCTGCCGTGGATGTCGCTGTTCATGCCGTCGGCCGGGATGGTCATGCCGTCGAGCGATTTCGGCGCGAAGCGCTTCGCCAGCGCCTCCTCGAACGCATTGACGCGGAACACGCCATTGGCGCCGGCGCCGGTGACGGCGACGCGTATGTCGCTGCCGCGCTTCGCCACGAACACGCCGACGAGGGCGAAGCGCGAGGCCTGGTTGCGGAATTTCTGGTAGGCCGCCTTTTTCGGGATCGGGAAACTCACCTTGGTGATGATCTCCGCCGGCTCGAGCACGGTCGAGAACATGCCGGTGAAGAAGTCATCGGCGGCGATGCGGCGCTGGTTGGTGATGATGGTGGCGCCGAGCCCGAGGCAGGCGGCCGGATAGTCGGCGTTGGGATCGTTGTTGGCGACCGAGCCGCCGATGGTGCCCATGTGGCGTACCGCCGGGTCGCCGATCATGCCGGCGAGCTTGGCGAGCACCGGAACCGCCTCCTGCACCACCGGGGAGTCGTACACCTCGGCATGGCGCGTCATCGCGCCGATCTGCAGCGAGCGGCCCTTGAGTTCGATGCCGGCGAGCCCCTCGACGCGCGAGAGGTCGATCAGCTGCGGCGGGCCGGCGAGGCGCAGCTTCATCGTCGGCAACAGCGTGTGACCGCCGGCCAAGAGTTTGGCGTCGGCGTTCTTGCTGAGCAGGCTCACGGCTTGCCGCAGCGTCTCCGGACGATGGAAGGTGAAGGCGTACATCGCAGTCCTCCGTTTTCGTCACCCGCCTCTCGCCGCACTTCGGCGGGACGGGAAATTATTTCCTCACGCCGCGCGCGGCATCGACCGGCCCGATTTCCTGAGCGCGGCCCAGACCGCGGCCGAGGTCGCCGGCATGGCGACGGCTTCGGTCCCGATCGCGTCGGTGACGGCATTGATGAGCGCCGCCGGCGCGGCGATCGCGCCGGCTTCGCCGCAACCCTTGATGCCGAGCGGATTGGACGGGCACTTGGTGACCGTAGTGCCGACCGTCAGCGCCGGCAGGTGATCGGCGCGCGGCATGCAGTAGTCCATGAACGAGCCGGTCAGGAGCTGCCCGTCCTTGTCGTAGATCGCGCCTTCGCACAGCGCCTGGCCGATGCCCTGGGCGACACCGCCGTGGATTTGGCCCTCGACGATCATCGGGTTGATCAGCACGCCGAAATCATCGACCGCGGTCCAGGCCGCGATCTCGGTGTGCCCGGTGTCGGGATCGACCTCGACCTCGCAGATGTGGCAGCCGGCCGGGAAGGTGAAGTTGGTCGGATCGTAAAAGGAAGTTTCCTTCAATCCCGGTTCAAGTTCCTGGCCATTGAATTTGTGGGCGGTGTAAGCGTTGAGCGCGACGCCACCCCACGGCGCGGATTTATCGGTGCCGGCAACTGTGAATTGCCCATTCTTGAACTCGATGTCTGTTTCGGCGGCTTCGAGCAAATGCGCCGCGACCTTCTTCGCCTTGGCCTCAACCTTGTCGAGCGCCTTGACGAGAGCCGACATGCCGACGGCGCCCGAGCGCGAGCCGTAGGTGCCCATGCCGAACTGGACCTTGTCGGTATCGCCGTGCACGATCGTCACCGTGTCAATCGGGATGCCGAGGCGATCGCAAACGACTTGCGCAAACGTCGTCTCATGGCCCTGACCGTGGGCATGCGATCCGACCAACACTTCGACCGAGCCGGTCGGGTTCACCCTTACCTCGCACGATTCCCATTGGCCTACTCCGCCGCCTAGCGCGCCGACGGCTTGCGAGGGCGCCAGACCGCACGCTTCGATATAGGTGGAGAAGCCGATGCCACGCAGTTTGCCGTGGCGCGCCGCTTCGCGCTTGCGTTTGGCAAAGCCCTTGTAGTCCGCGAGTTCCAGCGCCTTCTTCAGCGATGCGTCATAGTCGCCAGCGTCGTAGGCAAAGACGACCGGGGTCTGGTGCGGGAACGTCTTGATGAAATTCTTGCGCCGCAGCTCCGCCGGATCCACACCGAGTTCGCGCGCGCCGACCTCGACCAGCCGCTCGACCACGAAGGTGGCCTCCGGCCGCCCGGCACCGCGATAGGCGTCGACCGAGTTGGTGTTGGTGTAGACCGCATCGACCTCGCAGTAGATTTGCGGGATCTGGTACTGGCCCGACAGCAGCGTGGCGTAGAGATAGGTCGGTACCGCCGACGAAAACACCTGCATATAGGCGCCCAAGTTGGCGATCGTCTTTACCCGCAGCCCAAGGATTTTGCCGGCTACGTCAAATGCCATTTCGGCATGCGTGACGTGGTCGCGCCCGTGCGCATCGACGAGAAAAGCCTCGGAGCGGTCGGAAACCCACTTCACCGGCCGGCCGGCCCGTTTGGACGCCCAAAGCGCCACGACTTCTTCCGGATAGATGAAAATCTTGGAACCGAAGCCGCCGCCGACGTCGGGGGCAATAACGCGCAATTTATGCTCCGGCGCGATGCCAATGAAGGCGGAGATGACAAGGCGCGCCACGTGCGGGTTCTGCGAGGTATTCCAGAGCGTGAATGCCCCGGTGCCGGAATCGTATTCGGCGAGTGCGGCGCGCGGCTCGATGGCATTCGGTATGAGCCGGTTGTTGACGATATCGAGCCTGGTGACGTGCTTCGCCGATTTGAACGCCGCCTCGGCCCCTTCGGGGTCGCCCAGATGCCACTGATAGATCGTGTTGTTCGGCGCCACGTCGTGGATTTGCGGCGCGCCCGGCCGTTGCGCCTGCGCCGGATCGATGATCGCGGGGAGCACCGCGTAATCGACCTTGACCTTCTCGGCGGCGTCGCGCGCCTGCGCCAGCGTGTCCGCGATCACGACCGCAACCGGATCGCCGACATGGCAGGCCTTGCCGTTGGCGAGCGCCGGATGCGCCGCCATCTTCATCGGCGAGCCGTCCTTGGAGTGGATCATCCAGCCGCAGATGAGATTGCCGATCTTGTCGGCGGCAAGCTGCGCGCCGTTAAGGACCGCGACCACGCCGGGCATGCCGGCCGCCTCCTGGACATCGATCGATTTGATCGTGGCGTGGGCGTGCGGCGAACGGACGAAATAGGCGTAGGCTTGGCCGGGCCGGTTGATGTCGTCGGTGTAGTGGCCCTTGCCGGTGATGAAGCGGTGATCTTCCGTGCGGCGTACCGAGGCGCCGATCCCGGTTGCGGTCATGACATCTTCCTCCCACGGGTCTTGTTCTGATTTGTGCGTGGACGCTCCCGATTCGCTCCCTATTCCGCGGCTCGCGCGGACGCGCCGCTCGCACCCATGGCGCGCGCCCCTGCCGCGATCGCCTTGACGATATTGTGATAGCCGGTGCAGCGGCAGATGTTGCCTTCGAGCTCCTCGCGGATGACGCGGTCCTCGAGCTCGTGGCCCTTGCGGCGCACGATGTCGACTGCCGTCATGATCATCCCGGGCGTGCAATAGCCGCATTGCAGCCCGTGGTTCTCGCGGAAGGCCTCCTGCATCGGGTGCAGCGGCCCGTCGGGCGCAGCCAAACCCTCGATGGTAAGGACGTTCGCGCCTTCGAGCTGCACCGCCAGCACGGTACAGGACTTCACCGCCTTGCCGTCGACATGCACGACGCAGGCCCCGCATTGCGAGGTGTCGCAGCCGACGTGGGTGCCGGTGAGCCGGAGATTCTCGCGCAGCAATTGCACGAGAAGCGTGCGCGGATCGACCTCGGCAGTAACAGGTTTGCCGTTCACAGTCAGGGAAACGGCTGCCATGAGCGCCCTCCTCGAATTTCCCATAAAAGGCTTGTTTCCGGGGTGGCTCGCGGCCACTTTCCGGGCCCAAGGGCAAAATCGCGCCGATTTGGCCGGCTTTCGTACCTTGGAACTGGAATTAGTCTGAACCGCGGCGTGGCCGCCGGTCAAGGGAGTTCGGGCCACAAGTGGCAGCGCGAACCTGGCAGGGTGCGAGAGGTCCCCACTAGGAACTTCGCTGGCTGACGGCGGTGGCGAAGTTCTTGAAGAATTCGTCGGCGATTTTCTTGGCGGCGCCGTTGATCAGGCGCTGGCCGAGCTGCGCCAGCTTGCCGCCGATCTGGGCCTCGACCGTGTACGCCAGCAGCGTGCCGCCGTTCTTCGGCGTGAGCTTCACCGTCGCGCCGCCCTTGGCAAAGCCCGCAACCCCGCCGTCGCCCTGCCCGGAAATCTTGTAGCCGTTCGGCGGATCGAGATCGGACAGCGTGACCTTGCCTTTGAACTTCGCCTTCACCGGCCCGATCTTGGTCGTGACCACCGCCTGGAGTTCGGTGTCGGAGAGCTTGTCGAGCTGCTCGGCGCCGGGGATGCAGGCCTTGAGCGTCTCGGCATCGTTGAGTTTTTCCCACACCGTTTCCCGCGGCACCGGAAGCTCATATTCGCCGCTCATCGTCATCGCCATGACTGCTCGCTCCCGCGGCCGCGCGTCGGCCGCACCTGCTGCTTTCGCCTGATCGCCTAGTGTCGCACAGCGCCGTAGGAAAGGCCAAGCGCGCCGGAGCGGACGCTAGAGCCGTCGGCGTCCTGCACAGAGCGAGCCGGGGAAAAGCAATTGCTCACTCTTCAATCCAAGCGATCCGTTAGAATGTCAAATGAGATTTGACGCAGGTAAAATTGCGCTTTACACCCGCCCTGGAAGCGGGGTGCCCGCGGTAATGATCGAGAGTTTCAAGCACAAAGGTCTGAAACGGCTGTTCGAGGACGACGACCGGCGCGGCGTCAATCCGCAGCATGTGCGGAAACTCCGGCAGTTATTGGCGCTGCTGCAAGCGGCGGAAAATATCGCTGACCTCGACTATCCGACACTCCGGTTGCATCCGCTCAAGGGCGACCTTCAAGGGTTCTGGTCAATCACCGTACGGGCAAACTGGCGAATTATTTTCCGGTTCGAGAACGGCAAGGCTTTTCACCTGGACCTCGTGGACTACCACTGAAGGAGGCGAACACTATGCCTTTGCAGATGAAGAACCCGCCGCATCCCGGCGAGCTGATCGGCGACACCCTTGAGGAGTTTGGTGTGAAAATCACCGAGGCGGCAAAGGTGCTCGGCATCACGCGGCAGCAGCTTCACAACCTCATCGCGGGTCGCAGTGGCGTCACGCCGGAAATGGCTCTGCGGCTGGAAAAGGCGCTCGGCAGCACCGCCGATGCCTGGCTGCGGATGCAAATGAACTACGACTTGGCGCGGATCAGAGCGCGCGCGAGCACGATTAAGGTGAAACGCATCGAACCAAAAGTCGCGTGATCGAAACTCGCCCGCGCGAACTGCCGATACTGCCATCGATATTCCAGCTTGAAATCAAGTTTGGCCGGCTCACGCGGCGACTATCCCGAGCAGCTTCGTTAACTGCGTGCTTCCCTTCACTCATTTGCAATTGTTGCTAACGGAGGAAAACTCATGCCCGACATCGATGCCGACGGCTGCATGATCCACGCCGAGGTGGAAGGGCCGGAGCGCGCGCCCGTGCTCATGCTGTCGAACTCGCTCGGCACCAACCTGCATATGTGGGACGACCAGGTCGCTCCGTTCACGCGTCATTTCCGCCTCTTGCGTTATGACCGGCGCGGCCACGGCAAATCGGGCGTGCCGAAGGGGCCCTACTCGATGGAGCGGCTCGGCCGCGACGTGATCGCCGTGCTCGACAAGCTCGGCATCGAGAAGATCAACTGGTGCGGGCTGTCGATGGGCGGCATGGTCGGACAATGGCTCGGCGCCAACGCGCCGAACCGCGTCGACAAGCTCATCCTGTCGAACACCGCCTGTTACTATCCAGACCCGACGTTCTGGGTCGAGCGCCTGAAATTCGTGCGCGCGAACGGGCTTCCGGCGCTCGTCGGCGCCAACATGGAGCGGTGGTTCACCAAGGATTTTCGCGAGCGCGCACCCGACGTGATCGGGCGCATGACCGAGATGTTCGTCAAGACCGACGTCGAAGGCTATGTCGGCTGCATGGAGGCGATCCGCGACATGGACCACCGGCCGCTCTTGCCCAAGATCAAGGCGCCAACCCTGGTGATCGCCGGCCGGTTCGATCCGGCGACCCCGCTTCCCGGCAACGAATTCATCCGCGATCACATCCCCGGTGCAAAGCTCGCGGTGCTCGATGCCGCGCATATCGCCAACATGGAGCTGCCGCAGGCCTACGCCGACACCGTGCTCGGGTTTTTGTTGAACTAATTCCGTCATCCTGAGGTGGCCGCGAAGCGGCCCTCGAAGGATACGGCCCAGGCGTCGCCGAAAATCGTTTCGCGGATTTCGGAATGTATTGATTTCGGAATGTATTTCCGTTCGAAGTCAGCCGCCCTTCGAGGCTCGGCGCATCGCAGCCAAGCGCACGCAGGCTGCGCCTGCTATGGCGCCGAGCACCTCAGGGTGATGGAAGATGATCGTCACCCGCCCTGGTCGCGGAATTCGTGCGGCGTCGTGCCGGTGTGCTTGCGGAAGAAGCGGGCGAAGTGCGAGGGATCGGAGAACGCCAGCTCGTCGGCAATATCCTGGATCGGCTGCGCGGTGAACACGAGCTGGCGCTTGGCTTCGCTGAGCACGCGCTGGCGGACGAGGTGGCCGGCGGTCACGCCGGTGGCGCGCTTGACGTGGTCGTTGAGCCGGTCGATCGTCATGCCGAGCTGCTCGGCGTAGAAGCCGAGCTGCCGTTCCTTGCGGAAGAATTCATCGACCAGTGCGCGCAGCGGCGCGACGGTGGCGTCGGCCGGCTGCAGGGTCACGCTGCCGGTGCGCGCCCGGCTCGCCGCGAGGCGGGCGACGCCGATGGCGATGAGCGCGAGCAGGCCACGCATCGCCAGCCGATGGCCCTCGCGTGCAAGACTGCTTTCCTCGAAGAGTTCGGCGCACAGCGCCGAGAGCCGCGACCGCTCCGCGTCCTCGGCAATCGGAACGATCGGCTGTACGGCCAGCGCACGGAGACGCGACAGCGCCTCCCCGGCGCGGTCGGCGAGGAGGCCGGCGGCGTCCTCGGTGAAGCTCAGCACCCAGCCCCGGGTGACGTTTGGCTGAAAGCGAAATCCGTGCGCCACGGCGGCGGGAACGAGGATCGCGGCCGGCGCCGCAAACGGCAGCCTCGCCGCCTCGAACGTCATCTCGCCGCCGCCCTGCTCGATCAGCAGGATCTGAAAGAGGTTGCGATGCCGGTGCGCGCGTATGGTCCAGTCATGGATTGAAGATCGCGAGGCAATCGTTTCAACGTGAATGAAGTCGAACGCCTGATCGTCCGGAGGATCCCCGTAGAGGTGGAACAGGGGGAGCGCGGTGGCCATGCCGCAAGCATAGGCCGATCGCGGCGAAGAAACATCCGCCGCGAAAGCGCGACGCAAATGTTACCCACAAACGGCGGCAGCCGGCGTGACGCCGGCTGCCGTTGAAAGACTATGGTGGGGCGTCAGCGGTCCATGCCGCCGCCGTGCTGGCCGCCCTGCCCGGGCTTGTTCTGGCCGCTTTGCTGTTCGCCGGGCTTGCGTTGCTCGCCGCCCTGCTGCTGCTGACCGGGCTTCTGGCCACCCTGCTGATGCTGAGGCTTCTGTCCGCCCTGCTGCGGGTTGCCCTGCTGAGGGTTGCCCTGCTGCTGCTGGTCACGCCGCGGGTTGTTCTGCTGCTCGTTCGACATGGAACGCTCTCCAGTGATTTCGTGGGTTGGCACCGCCAAATGCGGCCCCCGGCCCTCACGATAACCCGCGAACGGCGCCCCGGTTCCGCTTTTGGTTGCGGCATCTGTGTGCAACGGATTGAAATCTTTGGAAAAACAGGCCCGCCGCGGGGACGCGGCGTTGCCGCTCGCGGACGCCCCTGTTAAGACGTTGCGGACAGCGCAGACGGGGACGCATGGAATACTTCGTCCAGCAGCTCATCAACGGCATCACGCTCGGTTCGATCTACGGCCTGATCGCCATCGGCTACACGATGGTCTACGGCATCATCGGCATGATCAACTTCGCCCACGGCGACATCTTCATGGTCGGGGCGTTCATCGCGCTGATTACCTTCCTGGTGCTGGTCGCCATCGGCATAACCGCAGTGCCGCTGGCGCTGCTCATCGTGCTCATCGTCGCCATGGCGCTTACCGCGCTCTATGGATGGACCGTCGAGCGCATCGCCTACCGCCCGCTGCGCCACTCGTTCCGCCTGGCGCCGCTCATTTCCGCCATCGGCATATCGATCGTGCTGCAGAACTACGTCCAGGTCGCCCAGGGTGCGCGGGTAAAGCCGCTGCCGCCGCTGATCCACGGCGGCTACACGCTGTTCGAGGGCAATGACTTCGCCGTGCGGCTGTCCAACATTCAGGTCATCGTGGTCGTGACCACGCTCTTCCTGATGGTCGGGTTCTCCTTTCTGGTCGCCCGCACGCGGCTCGGCCGCAACATGCGCGCCTGCGAGCAGGACCTGAAGATGGCGGCGCTCCTTGGCATCGACGTCGATCGCACCATCTCGCTCACCTTCGTCATCGGCGCGGCGCTCGCCGCGGTCGCCGGGCTGATGTTCCTGCTCTACTACGGCGTCGTCGATTTCTTCATCGGCTTTCTCGCCGGGGTGAAGGCGTTCACCGCGGCCGTGCTCGGCGGCATCGGCTCGCTGCCCGGCGCCATGCTCGGCGGTATCCTCATCGGCCTCATCGAGACGATGTGGTCGGCCTATTTCTCGATCGAGTACAAGGATGTCGCCGCCTTCGGCGTCCTCATCGTCGTGCTCATTTTCCTGCCGACCGGCATCTTGGGCCGGCCCGAAGTCGAGAAGGTGTGAGGGAGCGGCCGCGCGTGCTGCGCGACAACGAGCCCAGCAAGCCGCCTGCATTTGTCGCCGCGGCCAAGGAGGCCGCGCTTTCGGCGCTGGTCGCGTTCGGCCTGTTCGTGACCTTGATCGGCGTTCGCACCGACCAGGGGCCGACCGGTGCGCTGGTGATCGCCACGCGCTTCGGGCCGCTCGCGGCCATCGTGGCCGCCGTGTTCGTCGCCGCGTTCATCAGGGCGCTCGTCTTCCGCGACGCCACCGTGATTTCGCTTGGCCGCCTGGTGCCGCCGCGTGTCACCGCGGTTGTATCCGGACTTGCCGGCTATGCCGCGATCGCGTTCCTCGTCGTCGCGCTCGTCGTGCCGGTGTTGGCCTACACGAACCGCTACTATCTCGACCTCGCGATACTGATCGCCACCTACACGATGCTCGGCTTCGGGTTGAACATCGTGGTCGGCCTCGCCGGGCTCCTCGACCTCGGTTACGTCGCGTTCTATGCGGTCGGCGCTTATTCCTATGCGCTGATCGCACAGAATTTCGGCCTCTCGTTCTGGATCTGCCTGCCGCTCGCCGGCATCCTCGCCGCGTTCGCCGGCCTCCTCCTCGGCTTTCCGGTGCTGCGGCTGCGCGGCGACTACCTCGCCATCGTCACCCTCGGCTTCGGCGAGATCATCCGCCTGATCCTGCTCAACTGGCAGGACCTTACCGGCGGCCCGAACGGCATCTCCGGAATTCCGCGCCCCTCGTTCTTCGGCCTGCCGTTCACGGCCGGCGAGAACGGCTTCGCCGCGACCTTTGGCCTGAAGTATTCGGCGACGCACCGCGTCGTGTTCCTCTACTACCTTATCCTCGCGCTTGCGCTCGCCACCAACTGGTTCACGCTGCGGCTGCGGCGGTTGCCGATCGGGCGCGCGTGGGAGGCGCTGCGCGAGGACGAAATCGCTTGCCGCGCGCTTGGCGTGAATACCACCACGACCAAGCTCACCGCGTTCGCGCTCGGCGCCATGTTCGGCGGCTTCGCCGGCGCGTTCTTCGCCACCCGGCAGGGGTTCATCAGCCCGGAGTCCTTCGCCTTCGGCGAGTCGGCGCTGGTGCTGGCGATCGTCGTCCTCGGCGGCATGGGCTCGCAGCTCGGCGTCGCCGTCGCCGCGACCGTCATGCTCGGCGGCTTCGAGCTGTTCCGCGAGTTCGCGCAATACCGCATGCTGGTGTTCGGCGCCGCCATGGTCGCGATCGTGATCTACCGGCCGCGCGGGCTCGTTTCCACGCGCACCCCCTCGGTATTTCTCACCGAAGGCAAAGTCATTCCCGCTGCTATCGTGCAGGCCGCGCGCACGGAGACGCCGGCATGAGTCCGACGCAGATCCTTGTGGTCGAGCACCTGACCATGAGTTTCGGCGGGCTCGTCGCCGTGAGCGATCTTTCCTTCGACGCGCGCCGGCGCGAGATCACGGCGCTGATCGGGCCGAACGGCGCCGGCAAGACGACCCTGTTCAACTGCATCACCGGTTTCTACCGGCCGACGGTCGGGCGTTTGCAGCTCGCCCATCCGGACGGCGCCTCGTTCATGCTCGAGCGCATGCCCGAGTTCCGCATCGCCCGCGAGGCGCGCGTCGCGCGCACGTTTCAGAATGTGCGGCTGTTTCCCGGCATGACGCTCCTTGAAAATCTGCTCGTTGCCCAGCACAAGGCGCTGATGCTCGCCTCGGGCTTCACCGTGCTCGGCCTCTTCGGCTCGCGCCGCTACGCCCGCGCCGAAGCGAACGCCATCGACAAGGCGCGCTACTGGCTCGACCGCGTCGGGCTTGCCGCCCGCGCGGACGATGCCGCCGGCACCCTTCCTTACGGCGCGCAGCGCCGGCTCGAGATCGTGCGCGCGCTGTGCACCGATCCGGTGCTGCTCTGCCTCGACGAGCCCGCCGCCGGCCTCAACAACAATGAGAGCGCCGAGCTGAACAAATTCCTGCGCGCGGTCCGTGAGGAGCACGGTACGTCGATCCTTTTGATCGAGCACGACATGGGCGTGGTGATGGAGATTTCCGACCGTATCGTGGTGCTCGACCACGGCCTGAAAATCGCCGAGGGGACGCCGGAGGAGGTGCGCCACGACCCCAAGGTGATCGCCGCCTATCTCGGCGTCGCCGACGCCGAGCTTGACCACGTCGACGCGGAGGTCGCGCCGTGAGTGCCGCCGTCGGCAGCGCTGCAATCAGCAACCCGCTGCTGATGCTGCGCGGGGTCAAGACCTACTACGGCAACGTGATCGCGCTCAAAGGCGTCGACGTCGATGTCCACGAGGGCGAGATCGTCGCCTTGATCGGCGCCAATGGCGCCGGCAAGTCGACCTTGATGATGACGGTGTTCGGCAATCCGCGCGCGAGCGAGGGCGAGATCCGCTTCGCCGGCCGCGACATCACCGCAATGGCGACGCATGAGATCGCCAAGCTGCGCATTGCGCAGTCGCCGGAGGGCCGGCGCATCTTCGCGCGCATGACGGTGCTGGAAAATCTGCAGATCGGCGCCACGGTGAGCGGCGGCGGCGACTTCGAGGGCGACCTTGAGCGGGTGTTCACGCTGTTCCCGCGGCTGCGCGACCGAGTGAGGCAGCGCGGCGGCACGCTCTCGGGCGGCGAGCAGCAGATGCTGGCGATCGGCCGCGCGCTCATGGGCCGGCCGCGGCTCATCCTGCTCGACGAACCGTCGCTCGGCCTGGCGCCGCTCCTGGTGCAGCAGATCTTCGCCGCGATCCGCGCCCTCAACGAACGCGACCGGCTCACCGTGTTCCTGGTCGAACAGAACGCCTATCACGCGCTCAAGCTCGCGCATCGCGGCTACGTCATGGTCAACGGCGAGATCACGCTCACCGGCAACGGGCGCGAATTGCTGCAGCGGCCGGAGATCCGCGCCGCCTATCTCGAAGGCCAGACGCGCTGAACGAGGTGGAGATGGCCGAACTCTACGCCGGCGAGAGCATCGGAGCGATTGTCCTGGTCACCGGGTTCCTCGGCGGCGGCGCCGCCTGGCTTTCCGGCCGCGCCATTGCCGGCGCGTGGCATCCGCCATGGCATGTTGCCCTCGTCGCACTCCTGCTCGGGGCCGCGGCGCGCTTCATCCACTTTGCCTTGTTCCACGGCGAACTGCTCTCGGCGCCGTCCTATGCGTGCGACACCCTGATCTTGTTCATTGTCGGGCTCCTCGCCTGGCGCGCGACTCGCGCCAGCCAGATGGTGCGGCAATATCCCTGGCTCTATACCCGCGCCGGCCCCTTGCAATGGCGCAAAGTTGGGCGGGAAGACTTACCGCGGCAGTGATAATTTCGGCGTATTCTGCTAGCACCTGAGGACGACCTTACCTCAAGGGGACCAGACATGAACAAGCTGCGGCTTTGCGCTCTCGCGTTCCTTTTCGGCCTCTTCGCGGCGCCGGCCATGGCGCAGGACATCACCGTCGCCGTCGCCGGCCCGATGACCAGCGGCCAGGCGACCTTCGGCCGGCAAATGAAGAACGGGGCCGACCAGGCGATCGCCGACATCAATGCGGCGGGCGGCGTGCTCGGGCGCAAGCTCAAGCTCGAGGTCGGCGACGATGCCTGCGATCCCAAGCAGGCCCGGTCGGTCGCGGAAAAGCTCGTCGGCAAGCAGGTGGCCGCCGTGGTCGGCCACTACTGCTCATCGTCGTCGATCCCGGCCTCCGACGCCTACCTCGACGGCGGCGTCCTGCAGATCACGCCGGCGTCGACCAATCCGCTGCTCACCGATCGCGGCATGTGGAACACGTTCCGCACCTGCGGCCGCGACGACCAGCAGGGCGGTTTCGCCGCCGGCTATCTTGCGAAGCATTTCCGCGACAAGAAGATCGCCATCATCAACGACAAGACCACCTACGGCAAAGGTCTGGCCGACGAGGTGAAGAAGGCGCTCAACGCCGCGGGCGTGAAGGAGAAGCTCTACGAGTCCTACAACATGGGCGACAAGGACTTCACCGCGCTCGTCTCCAAGCTCAAGCTCAACGGCATCGATATCGTCTATGACGGCGGCTACCACCAGGAAGCCGGACTGATCGTGCGGCAGATGCGCGATCAGGGCCTCAAGACGATGCTGATGTCGGGCGACGCCATGGCCGATCGCGAGTTCGCCTCGATCACCGGCCCGGCGGCGGAAGGGGTCCTGTTCACATTCGGCCCGGATCCGCGCCGGCGCACGACCGCAGCCGCCATCGTCAAGAAGTTCAAGGACAAGGGAATCGATCCCGAGGGCTACACGCTTTACACCTATGCCGCCTTCCAGGTCTGGGCGGCGGCAGCCACGAAGGCCGGCACCCTCGATCCACAGAAGGTTGCCGCGGCCATGCATTCCGGCACCTGGGACACGGTGCTCGGCCCGCTCTCCTTCAACAAGAAGGGCGACATCACCGCCATCGGCTGGGCCGTCTACCGCTGGGACAAAAACGGCAACTACGACGAGATCACCGAGGAGTCGCGCACCTGACGAGCGCGTCTTTCCGGATTGTCATTCCGGGGCGCCAAGTGCACCAAGCGATTTCCCGTCATCCTGAGGCGCTCGTCGCGCAGCGACGAGCCTCGAAGGATGCGGCCCAGGTGCCGATCAAAATCGGCTTTCCGATTTCGAGAAATATTAGCGGCCAAGTCAGCAACAGCCGACTTGGCCGCCGGCGCCCTTCGAGGCCCGCGCTTCGCGCGGGCACCTCAGGGTGACGGTGACAGTCGCTACCCAATTTTTCCGAGCACCGGGAACGTCTCCATCAGCCAGAAACTCGCCTGCGTGACCGCGCCGGTGAGGAAGGCGATGCCGGTGAGCACGAGGAGACCGCCCATCGCCTTCTCGACAAGGCCGAGATGGGCGCGGAAGCGGGCGAGAAAAGCGGCAAACGGCTCGACCGCGAACGCCGCGGCAATGAAGGGAACGCCGAGGCCGAGCGAATAGACGGCGAGCATGCCGGCGCCCTTCGCCACCGTTTCCTCCGACGCCGCGACGGCGAGAATGGCGGCGAGGATCGGCCCGATGCACGGCGTCCAGCCGAACGCAAACGCAAGCCCCATCAGATAGGCGCCCCAAAGGCCGACCGGCTTGGCGACTTCAAGCCGCTTCTGCCGCATCAACAGGCCGATCGGCGCCAGCCCGAGGAAATGCAGGCCCATCACCACGATGATGATGCCGGCGGCAATCGCGAGCTCGCCCGAATAGGCCCGCAGCACGGCGCCGATCGCGCTCGCGCCGGCGCCAAGCGCCACGAACACGGTGGAGAAGCCGAGCACGAACAGGAAGGCGGCGAGGAGCGTCTCGCGCCGCACCCGCGGTTCGGCTTCCGCGTCGGCGAAGCGTTCGAGCGAGGTCCCGGTGAGATAGACGAGGTAAGGCGGCACCAGCGGCAGCACGCAGGGTGAAAGAAAGCTCAACATGCCGGCGACAAGCGCGGCGGCGATGGTGACGTGCGGCATGGCGCTCTCATGCCCGCGCGCTCCCGGGGGCGCAAGGCAGGCGCGAGGCTCCCGCGAGGATGTGAACGGATGTTATTTGTGTGATCGGATGCAACCTTGGCGCCGTATGCTGCCGCCAGCGAGGCGGAATCCGGTGCGTTGCCGCGGGATGTGTGATTATGCGTGGCCGGGTTCGCACCTTGGGCGCGGCCGTCATGAGCGCGCGCCGGAATAACGGGAGTACGTCTTGCGCAACCTCATCACCGACGTTCCCGGCCTGAAAGTCGGCCACGCCGAGGACGCCCGGCTCGGCTCCGGCGCCACTGCGATCGTATTCGACGTACCGGCAGTCGGTTCGATCGACGTGCGCGGCGGCGGGCCGGGCACGCGCGAGACCGCCCTGCTCGATCCTGCGCAGACGGTCGAAGGCATCGACGCGATCGCGCTCTCCGGCGGCTCGGCTTTCGGCCTCGATGCCGCCTCCGGCGTACAGGGCTGGCTCAAGGAGCAGAACCGCGGCTTCGCCGTTCGCGGCGCGCGCGTTCCGATCGTGCCGGCAGCGATCCTGTTCGATCTCCTCAGCGGCGGCGACAAGGAATGGGGGCGCTTCCCGCCCTACCGCGAGCTCGGCTACGCCGCGGCAGCCGCGGCCGGTCTCGACTTTGCGCTCGGCAGCGTCGGCGCCGGGCTCGGCGCAACCACCGTCGACTGCAAGGGCGGCCTGGGCTCCGCCTCGGCGCAAAGTTCGGACAGCCACACCGTCGGCGCGCTCGCCGCCGTCAACGCCGCCGGCAGCGTGCTGATCGGCGGCGGACCATGGTTCTGGGCAGCGCCGTTCGAGCGCGACGGAGAGTTCGGCGGGTGCGGGCTACCTCCGGCGTTCTCCGCCGCGGCACTCGAGCCGTACACCAAGGGCAGCGCGCGCGAGAGCACGACGCTCGTCGTCGTCGCCACCGACGCCGTGTTGAACAAGGCGCAGGCCAAGCGTCTTGCCGTCATGGCGCAAACCGGTCTCGCGCGCGCCATCTATCCGGTGCACACGCAGCTCGAAGGCGACGTGCTGTTTGCTGTCTCGACGGGCCGCCGGCCGCTCGCCGATCCGCTCGTCGGACTGACGAGGCTTGGCGCGCTTGCCGCCAATGTCGTGGCGCGGGCGGTCGCGCGCGGTGTATTCGAGGCGACGGCGCTTCCGTTTCCCGGCGCGGTCGCGAGCTGGAAAGACCGGTTCGGCCGCTGAAAAAAGGAAAGATTGCGGCAGCGCCGCGTCCCTTTAGTGCCGGAGAAACCACAATTGTTCTCTTTCGCGTGTAGACCGATCGCGACCGTTGACTCAGTCGCAGATTGCGCTTTGAGTCCGCCGCGTGGGGTTGCTTTTTTGGGTGGAGGGATACGATGAAGGTCGTATTGATCGTCATTGCCGCGCTGGTGACCCTGGGTCTCGCGGCAGTGGGAGTCGTTGCGGCGCAAAAGGGCACCCTTTCGTCCCCACCTGCGTCGCCAGCTATGGAACGCGTCGCTCGCGCCGCTAACCCCGCTCAGACCAAGGCCGCGCCCCCGACGCCGGTTGCGTCGCCGGTCCGTGACACCGACGCGCTCGCGTCGACCACCGTCCAGTTGGCACCGCCCGCGCCGGCCGCGCCGGCGTCAATCATGGCGGCACCGTCGCCGCCGCCTGCTCCCGCCGCGCCACAGCGCGCCGCCGAGAATACGGCCCGCCCGACCCTCGCAGCGGCGACCGCGACCGACCACGCCGGCGCCTCCGCCCCGGCCGCCAACATCGGCGTCTGCGACAAGCCGGGCGGCATGGGCCTTGCGCGCATCGTCGAGATCGACACGACCGGCGGGCCGGGCTTCGGCTTCGAGCATTTCAAGCAGTACGATTTCCTGCGCGCCGGCGAAGTGGTGTTGACCTTCGACGACGGTCCGTGGCCCGAGAACACGCCCGCCGTGCTCCGGGCACTCTCCGACAATTGCCTCAAGGCGACGTTCTTCGAGATCGGCCAGCACGCGATGTGGCACCCGGAAATCGCCAAGCAGGTGGCGGCCGCCGGCAACACCATCGGCACTCACACCTGGTCGCACAAGGATCTGTCGAAGAGCCCGTATGCGGGCGACGTCGAACAGGCCAAGCAAGAGATCGAGATGGGCATCAGCGCCGTGCATTCGGCCGTCGCCGGCCCGATCTCGCCGTTCTTCCGCTTCCCCGCGCTCCAGCATCCGCCCGAGCTCCTGAGCTACCTCGCCGAGCGCAGCATCGCGAGCTTCTCGACCGACCTCGACTCGTTCGACTTCAAGATGCGCAAGCCGCAGCAGGTCATCGAGTCGGTGATGCACAAGCTGCAGAAGCAGGGCAAGGGCATCATCCTGATGCACGACTTCCAGCACGCTACCGCCGAAGCGATGCCGGAGCTCATCCATCAGCTCAGGGCCGGAGGCTACAAGGTCGTGCACGTCGTGCCGCGCGCGCCGGTGACGACGGTGCCGAAGTACGACGAAATGCTGATGCAGCAGGACAAGCTGTCGGTGAACAACACGCGCCCGAGCGACAGTGTCGTGCGCACGATCGGCGAGTATATCGGCGGCGCGCCGCCGCCCGGCGCAGCGCAGCGCTGAGCGCAACGACCTTCAGCGCGTGAAGCGTTCTGCCGCGTAGGGCTGCGGGTCGCAGAACGGCGTCGCGCCGGTCATCATCTCCGCAATGAGCCGCCCGGTCGGCGGGCCGAGCGTCAAGCCCCAATGCGCGTGACCGAAGGCGAGCCAGAGACCGGGCTGGCCGGGTGCGCGCCCAATGACCGGCCGGGAATCGGGGAAACAGGGCCGTGCCCCGAGCCAGGTCCGCGCCTCGGCGGGTTCGCCCAGCGGGAATAATTGCCGCGCCGCCGGCAGCACACGCGCTAGCTGGACGGGCGTAGGCGGCGCGTCGCGCGCGGCGAATTCAACGCCGGTCGTGAGGCGGATCCCCTGCTCCATGGGCGCCAAGCAATAGCCGTTCTCGGCGTCGAGCACCGGGCGGCTGAGCATGGCGTTTCCCTGCGGGCGGAAATGGCAGTGATAGCCGCGCTTGACGGCGAGCGGCAGCCGCACGCCGAGAGGATCGAGCACGTCGCTCGTCCAGGGGCCGAGCGCGAGCAAGGCTTGGCCGGCGTCGAGCGGCCCCGCCGCGGTCTCGACCCGCCAGTGCCCGTTGGCGCGGCGAAGCGTGCGCGCGTCGCCGGCGAGCGTGACCCCGCCGAGCACCGCGAAGCGCGCCGCATAGGCGCGCGTAAGCTCCAGGGGGTTGCTCACGCTCACCGCGCCAGTCCAGTGCACGGCGCGATCGAAAACCCCGGCGAGCGCCGGCTCGAGGGCAAGCGCCCGGTCGCGGTCGAGCGTCACGGGGGCGATGCCAAAATTCGCCGCAAGCTCGAGCTCTCCCGCCTGCGCCGCGAAGGCGGCGTCGGTGCGGTAAAGCTTGAGCCAGCCGCGGTGGTTCAGGTAGCGCTCGGCGCCGGCCTCGGCGGCAAGCGCTTCATGCTCGGCGACGGCACGCGCGAACAGCGGCCGCATCGCTTCCGCTGTTTCGATCAGCCGCGACGGCCGCGACGCGGCGGCGAAAGCCGCGAGCCACGGCGCGGCGCGCGGCAGAGAGCCGAGGTGATAGTTGACCAGCGGCGAGCGCTTGAGCGCGATGCGCAGGAGCGAGCGCCAATCCGCCGGAAAGGCCGGCGGAAAGAGTGTCTCGCCCGTGATGATGCCGGTGTTGCCGTAGGAGGTCCCCTCGCCCACCGCGCCGCGGTCGACGAGCGCGACCGACAGGCCGCGTTTGGCAAGATGGACCCCGCAGCAGGTGCCGACAATGCCGGCCCCGAGCACGATGACATCGGTCTGCGCCACGAACCCTCCGCCGAGCCAACCGCTCTGCATATACCCGGCATGCCGGCCGGAACCAGCATTTGCCCGAACCGGACCGGCGTGTTACGCGAGCCGCGAATCGCTTATTCCGCTCGTTCCCGGTCAGCGGGAATGCGGACGGCCCTCGTCATCAGCAGGCTTGGCGGCTCTCCGCTTCGTGGAGACGGGCGGAGATGCGGTCGGCGGCTCAAATCGTCACTCCCGCTGCATGGAGGACTTGTTGCATCGCCCGTTGATCATCGCTCCGTCGATCCTCGCCGCCGATTTCGCCAAGCTCGGCGAGGAGGTGCGCGCCGTCGATCGGGCCGGCGCCGACTGGATCCACGTCGATGTCATGGACGGCCATTTCGTGCCCAACATCTCGATCGGCCCTGACGTGGTGAAGGCGCTGCGCGCGCACACCGCCAAGGTGCTCGACGTGCACCTGATGATCGCGCCGTGCGATCCCTATCTTGAGGCCTTCGCCAAAGCGGGGGCCGACATCATCACCGTGCATGTGGAAGCCGGCCCGCACCTCCACCGTTCGCTGCAGGCGATCCGGGCGCTGGGCAAGAAGGCCGGCGTGACCTTGAATCCGGGAACCTCGGAGGACACGGTCGCACCGGTTATCGATCTCATCGACCTGATCCTGGTCATGTCGGTCAATCCAGGCTTTGGCGGGCAGAAATTCATTCCCGGCGCGGTCGAGAAGCTGCGCAAGCTGCGCGCGCTCGCCGCCGGCCGCCCGATCGACATCGAGATCGACGGTGGCATCACCCCGGAGATTGCGCCTGAGGCGGCGCGCGCCGGCGCCAACGCGTTCGTCGCCGGCTCCGCCGTGTTCAAGGATCGGACCCCGGCGTCCTATCGCACCCATATCGCGGCCATCCGCCACGCGGCCGCGCTCGCACGCGGGGAGGCTGCCTGATGGGCATGCTGGTCGAAGGCCGCTGGACCGATGCCGATCCCATTCAGGAAACCGGCAGGGACGGCGATTTCCGGCGGGTGGAAAGCGTCTTCCGCGAGTTCATCACCGCCGACGGGTCCACGGGCTTTCGGGCCGAGCGCGGGCGGTACCAGCTCTATGTCGCCCACGGCTGCCCCTGGGCGCACCGCACGGTGATCTATCGCTCGCTCAAGAAGCTCAAGGATTTCATCACCGTCGCCTACGCCATTCCCGGCCTGTCGCTCGAGGGCTGGACCTATGAAGACAATCCCGCGTTTCCCGATTGCACGCCGGACCGGGTCAACGGCTTTCACTATCTGCACGAGGCCTATACCGAGACCGACCCGTTCTACACCGGCAAGGTGACGGTGCCGGTGCTGTGGGACAAGAAGTCGCGGCGGATCGTGAACAACGAATCCGCGGACATCATCCGCATGCTCAACACCGAGTTCGCCCGCCACGGCGCCGATCCGACCGACTATTATCCGGCGCCGATGCGCGCCGAGATCGACCGCGTCAACGAGCTCGTCTACACCGACATCAACAACGGCGTTTACCGCTGCGGCTTCGCGCGCTCGCAGGAGGCCTACAACGAGGCGTACGATGCGCTGTTCGCGGCGCTCGACGACCTCGAGGAACGGCTCAACCGCCAGCGCTACCTGATCGGGCGGCAAATCACCGAGGCCGACTGGCGCCTGTTCCCGACGCTGGTGCGCTTCGATGTCGCCTATTTTTCGCTGTTCAAATGCAACCGCAAACGGATCGCCGACTACCCGAACCTTCTGAACTACATGCGCGAGCTCTACCAGGTGCCGGGCATCGCCGAGACCGTCAAGCCGCGCTACTACGTGCGCACCTACTACTCGATCAAGCGCCTCAACCCGTCCGGCATCATTCCCAAGGGGACGCCGGTCGATTACCGGCAGCCGTTCCTGGCGCCGTCGTCGCGGCGCGAGCAGAACGCCTGAACCCTGGGCTTCCGGCGAGGCCGCAATGATCCCGCGCTATACCCGGGCCGAAATGGCGGCGATCTGGTCGGCGGAGACGCGCTTTCGCATCTGGTTCGAGATCGAGGCGCATGCCGCCGACGCCATGGCCGGACTCGGCATCATCCCCAAGGCGGCGGCGGCGCAGATCTGGGCCAAGGGCAGGAACGCGGCGTTCGATACTGCGCGCATCGAGGCCATCGAGCGCGAGGTCAAGCATGACGTGATCGCTTTCCTCACCCATCTCGCCGAGATCGTGGGGCCGGAGGCGCGCTTCGTGCATCAGGGCATGACCTCCTCCGACGTGCTCGACACCTGCCTCAACGTGCAGCTCGTGCGCGCCGCCGATCTGCTCATTGCCGACGTGGACGTGCTCAATGCCGCGCTCGAACGCCGTGCCTATGAGCACAAATTCACCCCGACCATCGGCCGCTCGCACGGCATCCATGCCGAGCCGACGACGTTCGGGCTCAAGCTTGCCGCTGCCTACGCCGAATTCTACCGCGCGCGGAAGCGTCTGGAGGCGGCGCGGGCCGAGGTCGCGACCTGCGCGATTTCCGGCGCCGTCGGCACCTTTGCGCAGGTCGATCCGCGCGTCGAAGCCTACGTGGCGGAGAAGATGGGGCTTGCCGTCGAGCCGATCTCGACCCAGGTCATCCCGCGCGACCGTCACGCCATGTACTTCGCCACGCTCGGTGTCGTCGCCTCCTCGATCGAGCGGCTGGCGACCGAGATCCGCCACCTGCAGCGCACCGAAGTCCTGGAAGCGGAGGAGTATTTCTCCGCAGGGCAGAAAGGCTCTTCGGCGATGCCGCACAAGCGCAATCCGGTACTGTCGGAGAATCTGGTCGGACTCGCCCGCGTGGTGCGTGCCTATGTGATCCCGGCGCTCGAGGATGTCGCGCTCTGGCACGAGCGCGACATTTCGCATTCCTCGGTCGAGCGCATGATCGCGCCCGATGCCACCGTGACGCTCGACTTCGCCCTCGCGCGCCTCGCCGGGATCATCGACCGGCTGATCGTCTATCCCGACAACATGCGCAGCAATCTCGAGCGCCTCGGCGGCCTCGTTCATTCCCAGCGCGTGCTGCTGGCGCTCACGCAGAAGGGTGTTACGCGGGAGGACGCCTACCGGCTCGTCCAAAGCAACGCCATGAAGGCCTGGCGCGGCGACGGCGATTTTCTGGCCTTGCTCAAGGCCGATCCGGAGGTGCGCAAGGCCCTGAGCGAAGAAGATCTGGCGGCCAATTTCGATCTCGATTTCCACTTCGCCCAGGTCGACACCATCTTCCGCCGCGTGTTCGGGCGCGCGTAGTTTAAGCGCCGGTCATTCCGGGGCCGACTGAAGGGAAGACCCCGGAATCCATAGCCACAGCGGCTCGTGGAAATGTTTGGACGCCACTTCCATCTGTAGGGGCTATGGATTCCGGGCGTGCGCTTGGCGCGCCCCGCAATGACGGCCCGAGGTTTGCGTCTTCGGCAATCCCAAGCTGATTTCACAACTTTTCCGCAGCGTCGTTTGCCCGAGTCAGCGCGCTGACGTAGCGTCCCGCGCCGCCGCGAAGGAGCGAATCATGGGACGCCTGGTACGCAAGCCGCAGATACCCGACCTCGACGCACAGATCGCCGGGCTCGAAGGCGTGCTGCAATCCGGCATCGGCGGCCTCGGCGGCATGCAGATGGCCGGCGCCCGGCCGGGCGACAATTACCTCGAACGCATGGCCAAATACGTCCCCGCCGAGATCATCGGGGCCTCGATGATCGTCAATTCCATTCTCGAGCAGGCGATGAAGAGCGGAGGCAAGAATGCGGCGATGGCCGGCTTTCCGGTCACCAGCATTGCCGCCGGCGCGCTGGTGCTGGCGTTCGTGCTGACGCCGCTGTTCTGCTGGTACGTACGCGAGGACGGCGACGCCTGGCTCGTGAACGCGTTCGTATCGACGATCGCCTTTCCGTTCTGGGCCTATCTGATGGGCGCCGTGGCTTTCGCCGATCATCATGACGGCAACCTCGCGGCGATCCTGGTCCTGACCTTTACCGTCGTCAGCGGGCTCATTTCGCCGCGCGCGCGCCGCCCGCGGCGCCGCAAGCAGCAGGCGGAGCCAGCCGCCGTGGAGGGACCGCGTCTCGTTGAGGCGCTCACCGGCTAGCGGAGCGGATATGACATTCGCCAGCCACCGAGCCGCTCACTCGCGAAGCGAGTGTCAAATCCAGAAGCTCCACTAATTAAGACGTATATTTGCTGGCGGTCCTTTGATTCCAACATTCGCATGCGAGCATGCGGAGCCGGTATGCGAATGTTAGAATCGGACCATTCGGACCATTAAGGCGGGATGAGTTCAGTTCGAAATCC
>Ga0210409_10000826_pt1 | contig 44982 bp, 41 predicted proteins | sample IncBWH17MmetaG_FD_161649 | JGI IMG/M metagenome (GOLD analysis project Ga0210409, IMG submission 161649) | Forest soil microbial communities from Barre Woods Harvard Forest LTER site, Petersham, Massachusetts, United States - Inc-BW-H-17-M | ecosystem: Environmental > Terrestrial > Soil >... | reverse complement strand
GGCCTGCCGGGTGATCAGCCCGTAGTGCTCGATGCGGCGGTGCTGGGCGAAGTTGAACATCGCCTCCTTGTTGAACCGGCTGATGGCGAGGTCGCATCTTGCCGTGAACACCTCATCGCCCTTGGTCGTCGCCTGCGCCACGATCTCGCCCGAGGGCGCCACGATGCAACTGCCGGCGAGAAGCTCGCTTCCCTCCTCGTTGCCGGCCTTGGCGATGCCGACCACCCAGGTGCTGTTCTGGTAGGCGCCGGCCTGCATGCACAGGTGGTTGTGAAAGTCGGCGAGGTGATCGTAGACCGGCACCCACGGCAGATGGGTCGGCGTGTTGTAGCCCAGCAGAATGAGCTCGACGCCCTGCATCCCCATGACCCGGTAGGTCTCCGGCCAGCGCCGGTCGTTGCAGATGCACATGCCGACATTGCCGCCGAAGGCGCGCCAGACCGGAAAGCCGAGGTCGCCCGGCTCGAAATAGCGCTTCTCCAGGTGCTGAAAAGGATAATGCGCCCGATTGTCGGCGTGGCCGGGCAGATGCACCTTGCGGTATTTGCCGACGATCGCCGCGTTCTTGTCCACCAGGATCGCGGTGTTGTAGCGGTGGGTCGCGCCGTTCTCTTTCGCCAGTTCGGCATAGCCGAGATAAAAGCCGATGCCGAGCGATTGCGCGGCCTCGAACAGCGGCCGCGTCGCCGCGCTCGGCATTTCGCGCTCGAAGAAGCTGTCGATCTCGGCGTCGTCTTCCATCCACCAGCGCGGAAAGAAGGTAGTCAGGGCGAGTTCCGGGAAGACCACGATGTCGCTGCCGCGCGCCTTGGCCTCGCGCATGAGCTCGAGCAGCCGCGATACCACCTGCTGGCGCGATTCGTCGCGGGCGATGGGCCCAGTCTGGGCACCGGCGACGTTGATGAAGCGTTCCATGGCGCACCTCTCGTTTCAGCCCACGGCACAATCGACCTGACGTTCGTGGCTCACCCTGACGTCGATGGGCCGGTCACGCCTTCGCCGGCACAAGCTCGGGGGTGCGATGCTTGTTGATTTTCATCCACACATGTTCGCCGGAAGTCGTGCGGCCATAGCGCGGCGGGCGGTCGGCACCGCAGCAGGTCGGCAGGCATTCGATCAAGGCGTCATAATTGGGTTGATGGAAGAACGCCATCGACAGCCGGCGGCTGCCCGACGCCTTGTCGCGCGGCGGATTGACCACGCGGTGCAGAGTAGAAACCCAGCGATTGTTGGTCCACTCGGCCATAAGGTCGCCGAGGTTGACCACGAAGGTACCGGGCAGCGTCGGCACGTCGATCCATTGGCCGTCCTTGTTCAACACCTGCAGACCGCCCGGCGCGTTGTCGGGCTTCAGTATGGTAAGGCTGCCATAGTCAGTGTGCGCACCCGCGCGCAACTGTCCGGGCAGCGGCTCCTTTGGCTGCTCGGGGTAGTGCAGGACGCTGAAGTTGGTTATGTGGCGGTCGATTTTGTCGTCGAAGTAGTGCTGGTCCATGCCAAGGCCGACGGCAAAAATGCGCATCAGCGCCGTCGCCACGCGCTCCATCTCGCGGTAGTAGGTCTCCCAGACCGGCCGAAAGTCGGGCAGAGATTCCGGCCACAGGTTGGGGGCGAAAAACTTTCCCGGCGCCGCGGCACGGTGGTAGTCGTCATCGGGAAAGTCGACCGGGCCAATGGAAAAAGATTCCTTGAAGTCCGGCGGCGATTCCTGGTCCAGCGAATAAGACAGGGCTTCGCTTCCGAGCGCGATGTAACCGCGATAGCGGTCCGGCGGCATCCGCAGCTTCAGCTTTTCCTCCAGCGGCCGATCGAAATAGGCCAGCGATACCCCGCGCATGTCGTCGATGAGGCGATCGGCCACGCCATGTCCCGAGATGATCAGGAAGCCGAGGCTGGAGCAGGCGCTGTCTACTTGACGCGCCACGGCTTCCCGGTCCCTTGCACCTCCTTCTGCGAACGGCGCGATGTCAACGACCGGGATGCTGTCCATTTCGCCTACTCCGCTGCGGACCAATCCTCGAGTAACCCGAAACGCCTTAGCCTGCGCGCCGCGAGCACGGATCGCTAGGCCGCATCAAGCGTCTCTGGCCGGCGCGAATCCTCAAGCAGAATACCGGCCTCGGCGGGCCAGCACAGCATTTCGCGGGCGCCCCTCTTGTAGATGCGGTCCTGCGCGTGCCGGTGCTGCTCGACGTGGACGTAATGCCCTGGCGCCACCTCGAACACGTCGGTCTCGAGCGAGCCGAGAAACTCGCTGGCGATATACTTGCCTTCGACGCGGTTGGCCATGTCCTGCTTGTCGCCGGTGTTCATCAAGTCGGCGCGCACCGAAAACCACACTTCCTTGCCGATCGGCACGTGGCGCACGCCCGGCGGCACCTTGATGTAGAGCAGCTGGCCGAGCGATTCGACGAACACGATCGAGCCGCTGCGCGAGCGGATGCGGCCTTGGAACAGATTGTTGTTGCCGATGAACTCGGCCACGAACTTGGTGCGCGGGGTCTCGTGGACCTCGCGCGAGGTGCCGATCTGCTGGATGACGGCGTCGCTCATGACGATGACCTTGTCGGCGAGCGACAGCGCTTCCTGCTGCGAATGGGTGACCATGATGAAGGTGATGTTCAGCTCCTGCTGCACCTTCTTGAGCTCGATCATCATCGCCTGGCGCAGGTTGAAATCGAGCGAGCCGAGCGGCTCGTCGAGCAGCAGCACGGTCGGCCGGCTGATGAGGGCGCGGGCGAGCGCGACGCGCTGCTGCTGGCCGCCGGAGAGGTCGCGCGGCCGCCGCTCGGCGAAGCTCGCGAGCCCGACCATTTCCAGCATCTCCCAGACGCGGCGGTCGCGGGCGATCTTCTCCATGCCCTTCATCTTCAGGCTGAACTCGACGTTCTGAAACACCGTGCGGTGGGGAAAGAGCGCGAAGCTCTGGAACATCATCGAGGTGTCGCGCAGCGCCGGCGGCAGGTCGGTGACGTCCTTGCCGGCGACGAAGATCTTGCCCGCCGTCGCCTCGTCGAGGCCGCCGATCATGCGCAAGGTCGTGGTCTTGCCGCAGCCCGACGGCCCGAGCATGGCGATGAATTCGCCGTGCCTGAGCTCGGCGTTGAAGTCGATCACGGCGCGGGCGCCGCCGGGAAAGGTCTTGGAAACGTGCTCCAGGACGACGTCGTACTCGCTCATGGCCGAGCCGGGTCAGCCCGCCGCCTTGGCGACGGCGTTGAGCATGTTCCAGACCGAGTCGAAGGGCACGTCGTTGAGCGCGCCTTCCTGGTTGAACTCGGCCAGCACCTTGACCGCCTGGCGCAAGTCCTCGTTCGCGCCGGCATGCTCGCCGAGCCGCGCGATCGCCTCGGGGAATGGCACTTCCCGCGCCTTCTTGGTGCGCAGATGCTCCTGCACCAGCGCATTGAGGTGCTCGTAGGTCTGCTTCAGCGAGCCGCCGTTGTACGGCCGGCCGAGCAGGCCCTGGATGCCGTTGGCGCTGAGCCGCTGCCGCAGCCCCTCGGGGATCGATTGCGCAATGCCTTCGAGGACCTCGCCGATGCCGAAGCCCTGGGTAAACAGGCCGCGAATGGTGTCCATGGTGCCGTCGCCGCCGCCATACATGCGGATCTGCGCCTGCGACAGCGCGCTGCCCATCGCCTTCGCCTGATCGATGTGAACGTCGCGCTCGGCCTCAATCCGCAGTTTCGCCAACTCGAGGAAGGTCGCGGCGTCGTTGTACTTCTTGAGCGCTTCGGCCTTGGCTTCGAGGCCGGTCGCCTCGGCCTCCAAGAGCCGCTGCGTGTTGGCGATGCGCAGCGTCTCGACCTCCATCTCGGCGCGCCCGCGCGCGCCGGCCTCGCGCTCGAGGCCTTCGGCGCCGATCTTCTGCGCCTCGGTCGAGGCACGGGCGCGGATCAAGGTCGCCTCGGCTTCCAGTTGCGCCGCGGCCTTGCGCGTCTCCGACTGCGTGATCATGTGCATGCGCGTGACCGCGGCCTTGCTCTCCTCGTCGATGCGCCGCGACTCGGCGGCCTTGCCGGCATCGATGATCTCGATCTGGCGCCCGCGCTCCGCGTCCGCCACGATGCGCACTGACTCGGCGCCATGCTCGGCGCGTTCGCGCTCCGCGGTCGCCGCCAGGCGCTTGACTTCGGCCGACTCGAGCTCGCGGGTCTTGCCGACAAGCGCGATCTCACGGTCGCGCTCGGCCTGCTCGCGGCCGAGGAAGCGCTCGATATCGGTGCGCTCGCGCTCGCCCTCCTTGCCGATGAGCGCGATGTCGCGGTTGAGTTCCTCGAGCTGGGTGGCCAACGCGCTGCGCACCTCGGCCTGTTGCAGCTCCGCATCCTTGGCGACGAGGGCGATCTGCCGCTCGCGGTCCTCCTGCTCGCGCGCCAGCACGCGGCGGATCTCGGCGCGCTCCAGCTCCTCGGCCTTGGCGACGAGCGCGATCTCGCGGTCGCGCTCCTCCTGCGAGCGGGCGAGCGCGCGGCGGATTTCCGCGGCCTCGCGGCGCTTCGCTTCCTCGATGATGGCGACGTCTTTCTGGATCTGCGCCGCTTCGAGCGCCTGCTGCTTGCGGATCTCCTCCTGCTCGACCTCCCAGCGCCGGTCGAGCACGTAACGCTGCTGCTCGCTCAGGATGCGCGCGCGCTCGTCGGAAATCTCCTTCTCCTGCTTGGCGGCGGCGACCGCTTCGTCGCGATCGACATCCAGGATGCCGAGGCGGGTCTCGAGGCTGCGCCGGCGCACCGCGAGCGCGGTTTCCTCGCTCGCCATGTGGCGCTGATCGCGCGCGCGCTCTTCGGCCGCGGCGACTGCAGTCGCGCGCGCGATCTCGGCCTCCTGCCGCTCGCGCTCCTTGGCGGCGAGATCGATGTCCTTGTCGCGTTGGGCGCGCTCGCGCGCGAGGTTGCGGCTGATTTCGGCGATTTCCGCCTCGCGCGCCTTGTCGATCAGCTCGATCTCGCGGTCCTTCTCCGCCTTCTCGATCGCCAGACTGCGCTGGATGCGCTCCTGCTCGAGCGCCAGCTCCTTCTGCACCTGCACGATCTCGCGCCGCTTCGCTTCGGCGGTGACGGCGATGTCGCGCTCGGTGCGCAACTGCTCGAGCGTCTTCTCGTTCTCGAGCTCCTTCTGCTCGACGGCGAGGCGCTGGTCGAGCACGAAGGTCTGCTTCTCGCGCAGCTGCTTGGCCTGCTCGTTGGCGACCTCCTTGTCCTGGCTGGCGCGCGCCACCGCCTCCTGGCGCTCGATCTCCAGGAGTTCGAGCTGGGTGGTGAGGTCCTTCTGGCGGATCGCGACCGTGGTCTGCTTCTCGGTGGTGTGCACCTTGCGCCGCGCCTCCGAGGTGATCTCGGTGATGACCTTGAGACCTTCGGCATCGAACACGTTGTCGGAGCGGAAATACTCCTTGGTCGACTGCTCCAGCGCGACGATGGTCACCTCCTCGAGCACCAGGCCGTTGGCGACGAAGCTTTCGCTGACGCTCTCCTTGATCTCGCGGGCAAACCCATCGCGGTTCTCATGCAGCTGCTTGAGCGTCTTGGTGGCGGCAAAGCTGCGCAGGGCGCCGACCACCTTCGCTTCGAGCAGGTTGCGCACCTTGTCGGCATCGAACGTCTTTTCCCCGAGCGTCCGGCTGGCGGTGAGAACCGACGCCTCGGTGTGGCCGACGTGAGCGTAAAATTCAGCGTTCACGTCGATGCGGATGTTGTCGGACGTGAGGATCGCCTGTTCGCGCGCCCGGCTGACCGCGAACTTGATCGTTTCCAGCGAGACCCAGGTGATCTCATGAAAGACCGGAAGCACGATGGCGCCCTTGCCCAGGCACACTTTGGTGCCGAGGAAGCCGGTGCGGATGAAGCCCATGTTGGAGGGCGCTCGCTTGTAGATCCAGATCGAGACGATATAGAAGATCGCGACAAGGATCACCGCGATGACGAACAGAGTGATTACGAGCTCAAGCATCGTGCACTAGTCCCATTTGTCCAAGCTCTTGCATTGCCAGCTGCCGCTGGTCCCTCATCCCGCGTGAGCGGCGCGGGTCGTTGACGCGTTGCCTTTGCGCTCGCCGAAATCGAACAGCTTCGGGGTCTTGCGATTGCGGCGCATGCTGTCGCGCATTTCCTCGGTGGCGCGGCGGTCGATGTCGAGACCGCTACCGGTGAGGACCACGCCATATTCCTCGCGCGCTTTCGTTTCGCTCATCAGCCGGCGCGCGACATCGTCGCGGGTGCGCTTGATGTCGCGCTCGAGCGGATCGCCCCAGCCGCCGCCGCCGGCGGTGCGGAAGAGGACGCGGTCGCCGGCGCGCACGCGCACACTGTCGACCTTGGACGGCACCGGCTGGCGCGTGCCGTCCTTGCGCACCAGCCATTTCTCCGAGCACGCGCCGGGCCGGCCGCCGAGAATGCCCCAGGGCTGCGACTGGTGCCGGTCGTCGTGGATCGAGACGTCGCCTTCTTCGAGCAGCAGATAGATTTTTTCCACGCCGTTGCCGCCGCGGTGCTTGCCGGCGCCGCCGGTGTCCATGATCGTGCTGTAGCCCTCGACGAGCATCGGGTAGTAGGTCTCGAGGTATTCGCTCGGAATGTTCTGGAACAGCGGCCACCAGGAATGCCCGTCCATGCCGTCGCCGATCGGGCGCCCGGGAATGCCGCCATAGAGAATTTCCATGAGCTGGAACGGCCGGCCGGACTTGTCGACGCCGGAATAGAGGAAATGCGGGCTCGACCCGTAGCCGGCCGCCGTCGCCATTTCCGGCGCGTTGTAGCTCAGCGCCCCGCCGAGCACGTCGAACTGCCGCGACAGCGCGTGGGTGCGCGAGCCGAGGGCGGCCGGAAAGTCGGGATGCAGCAGCGAGCCCTTGGGCAGGGTGACGTGAATGAGGTCGTAGAAGCCGTCATTGAACAGGATCTGGGGGTCGAACACCATGATCATGTAGACCCCGATGAACATCTTGAACATGCCTTCGTGCAGATAGAAGTTGATCGGCCCCGGCGCCTGCGGCGAGGTGCCGGTCCAATCGAAGAAGGCGTGGTCGCCTTCGCGCCAGACCGTGAGCTTCATCTTGAACGGCCCGTTGCCGCGGCCGTCGTCGTCGACGTAGTCCTCGAACGACTTCGGCTCCTCGGGCAGGTTCTGCACGATGAGCTTGCGCATGGCGCGATTGGTGCGCTCGAGCAGCGCCTCGCAGGCCTGCTTGTAGGTGTCGCGGCCGAAGCGGTTGCAGATCTCGATCACGCGCTTCTCGCCGGCGCGGCAGCCGGCGATGATCGCCATGAGATCGCTGTAGTTCATCTCCGGCGTGCGCGTGTTGTTCATGATGAGGTCGAGCACCGCCTTGTTGAGCTCGCCGCGCTTGTAGAGCAGCAGCGGCGGAATGCGGATGCCCTCGCCGAAGATCGAGGTCGCGTCCGTCGGCATGCTGCCCGGCACCCAGCCGCCGACGTCCATCAGATGGCCGAACATCGAGGTGAAGCCGACCAGCTCGCCCTCGTGAAACACCGGCACCAGCACCATCCAGTCGTTGATGTGGCTGATGGCGCCGCCGCATTTGTACGGATCGCTCTGCAGGATGACGTCGCCGGGCTCCAGGTCGAACTTGTTCTCGGCGAGCATCTCGTTCACGTAGGAGCCGAACTGGCCGACGATCATCCGCCCCTTGGGATCGGTGATCATCGGGAACTCGTCGTGCTGTTCGCGGATCACCGGCGACATGGCCGAGCGGAACAGCACCGCATCCATCTCGTAGCGGGCGTTGCGCAACGCGTTCTCGATGAGATCGAGCGCGACCGTATCAAGCCGGCGGCTTTCGCCCGGCGCCGGGGCAGCCGCCTCGCGGGCGCGGGCGGCCCCGCTCGGGCGCGCACCGGCGGGACGTGCCGCGGCCGGGGCTGGCGCGCGCGCCTCGACCGCAGCCTCGTCGCCGAACATGTCGGCGCAGTTGCGCAGCGCCGCTTCGGTCGCGCGCCGCAGGGCGGCGCCCTCGTCGCCATTCGCCCGCGCCGAGCCGAACTGCATCTTCGCGGCGCCGTCCACCGTCAGCTTGCAAAGTACGGTCACCGCGCCGCGCTCGGCCTTGTGTTCGACGACTTCGGACGACCATCGCGAGCCGAAACGGCCGTTGAGCATCGCGTAGAGATCGGAAGCCTCGCCGCGCGGCTGCGACGACAGGCTCGCCGAGTCCAGATCCGCCGCCGTGGGCGGCCGGTGCGTGGAGCCGACCAGACCCAGTTCCTTCGTCTGCGCCGAAAAGATGAGATCAAACTGCTTCCTGTTGGCCTTGAGCAGGTCGTCGAACGTTACATTGGTGCTCAGCGGGCTTAAGTTCGCCATCGCGTAGTCTCCGCGCCCTTCAGGACGCCTTGTCGGGTTTGATCAGGATATTCAGGTACTCGTCGACTTCGCCGGTGTGGCTCGGATGGATCACGGTCGTCGCGTCCATTTGCACCACGATGGCGGGGCCGCGGACGCGATTGCCCGCCCGCAGCCGGGTGCGGTCGTACACATTAACCGAAGAGAAGCTGCCGTCGAAGTAGGCGCGATGCTGCTCGACGACGGCGGCCGCCGCATCGGCGCCCTCCTTCTCGAATTTCGGCAGATCGATCTTTTGCACCGCTCCGACCCCAACCGCGCGCAGGTTGACGAGCTCAACCGGCTGGTCGAGCTTGAACCCGTAGACGCGCTCGTGGGCGAGGCCGAAACGCCCGGCGAGATCGTTGAGCCCGCCGCTGCCCAGCCGGTCGGGGTCGATCTCGAGGGAGAATTCGTAGCCCTGGCGGAAATAGCGCACGTCGGCCTCGTAGCGCAGGCGCTGCCGCCCCTCCTCGATCCCCTCCTCGCGCAGCCACACCCGGGCCTCGCGGCCGAGCCGCGCCAGGATCTCGCCGACCTGGCCGAGATCGGCGTCGTCGATGTTGCGCACGAAGGTTTGGCCAAATTCGTTCTTCACGTCGGAATAGAGGAACCCCAGGGCGGACAACACGCCGGGGGTCGGCGGCACGATTGCCGGATAGCATCCGGCGAGCATCGCCATGGCGTTGCCGTGCATCGGGCCGGCGCCCCCGAATGCCACCAGCGCAAAATCCCGCGGATCGAGGCCCTTCTGCACGGTGACCAGGCGCAACGCGCCGAACATGTTCTCGTTGACGATGTCGAGGATGCCTTGCGCCGCGTGGTGCAAGTCGAGGCTGAGCGACCGCGCGATCTTCCCCACCGCCTCTTCGGCCGCCTTGGTGTCGAGCACCATCTTGCCGCCGAGGAGCCGCGGCGGCAGGCGGCCCAGCACCACGTTGGCATCGGTGACAGTCGGGCGGTCGCCGCCTTTGCCGTAGCACGCCGGACCCGGCACCGCGCCGGCGCTTTCCGGACCGACGCGCAGGGCGCCGGTCATCGGCACGTGGGCAATCGAGCCGCCGCCGGCGCCCACGCTGTGCACGTCGACCGACGGCACCTTGATCGGATAATAGCCGATCGTCGTCTGCCGCGAGATCGTCGGCTTGCCGTCCTGGATCAGCGAGACGTCGGTCGACGTTCCGCCCATATCGAAGCCGAGCGCCTGCGGATAGCCGGCCAGCGACGCCATGAAGGCGGCGCCGGAAACGCCGCCCGCCGGGCCGGACAGCATGGTGTGGACCGGCGATTGGCTGGCGCGCTCGACGCTCATCAGGCCGCCGTCGGAGCGCACGATGTTGACGCTGGGCTGGAACTGGACGCGGTGCAGCTTCTCCTCGAAGCCGCTCAGGTAGCGGCGCATGCTCGGCCGGACATAGGCGTTCATGACGGTGACCAGCGCCCGCTCATATTCGCGGAATTCCGGCAGGATTTCCGACGACAGCGACACCGGCATGCCCGCATCGATCTCCTCGACGATGGCCTTGACCCGCTGCTCGTGCTGCGGGTTGGCATACGAATGCAGCAACGACACGGTGATCGATTCGGCGCCGAGCTCGATCAGTTCGCGCACGGCGCGCCGCGCCGATCCCTCGTCGAGCGGCGTGACCACCTCGCCGCGCGCATTGATGCGTTCGCGGATGCCGCGGGTGAGTTCGAGGTCGGCGAGCGGATCGGGCTTCTGCATGATGATCCACCCGGCCAGCGGTCCGGGCGTTTGCGAACGCGCCAGGTGCAGGACCTGCTCGAAGTTCTCGGTGACCAGCAGGCCGACCTTGGCGCCCTTGGCCTCCAACACGATGTTGGTCGACACGGTCGTACCGTGCAGCAGGGCGGCGACGGACGAGGCGGTGATGCCGGTTTCTGCGACCAGTTGCTGGATGCCTTCAAGAATCCCGACCGATTGGTCGCTGGGCGTCGACGGCGTCTTTAGCAAACGCATCGCGCCGGAGCTCTCGTCGAACAGAAGCAGGTCCGTAAACGTCCCGCCGACATCAATTCCGAGCCGGCTGCTCATATCTCCCCCTGCGTTGGCCGTTTCGGGGCCCTTCTTGCACCGAAGCCGGTACCAATCCTCTCGTCTTCACTGGCACAGGGTTCGCGCCTTCCCGGCACGTGAAGAGACGCGTTCTGGACGCCGTCTCCGCGCCAATAGTCCCGGAGCAGGGCCTCGTTGTCAACTCGTTAACCGCGCGCACCGCGGCGCCGGAATCGCCGCCGCATGGAGGTTTTGACATCACGATGGAATGATTTACCATCTTCTCAGGAACTCAAAACCAAGACGTGAACATGGCGGAAGACACTACCCGGCAACAGCAGTTCTGGATCGGTGTTGTTGCCGTCATCATCGTCCTCATCTTTCTCTATTTCTATCGCCCGTTCGAGACCTATCTGGTCGCGCACATACCGCTCATCCATTTCAGCAACGTGGTTTTCTGGTTCGCGTCGCTGGTCGGCATCGCCGTCTACGCGATCGCCCATTGGCAATCGTTCCACAACGAGATTTTCCGCAACGTTAGCGAACTGAACGTCGACACCCTGGTATTCGACACCCTGCAGGCGGCGATCCTGGCGATCGTGATCTTCTGCGCCGGCGCGACGCTGCAGGCGATCGAGACTTTGGGCGAGTATTTCGTCAACCGCGGTCCGATCTTCGACTCCGCCTTCGGCGAGAAGCTCCTTGCCATATTCCTGCTGATCATCCTCGCGGTGATCTTCTATCTGCTGCACTATGTCGTGCGCGCCCTGCGCACCGGCTGGCGCCCGCAAAGTGCACCGCCGCGGGCGCGCTGACCGGCTGGCCACGACGCCCCGCAAGCCGCGCTCAAGCCCGCTTCGCCGTCGCGTGCGCCGCCGATCCGGCCGGCGAGGCCGCCGGCGCATTGACGAGATCGTTGAACACGGCAAGTGAACGCTCGATGCGCCCGCGTTGCAGGCCGTGCACGATGAAGATGAGACGCGAGCGGCGGTCGGCGTCGGGCCACTGTTCCAGGTGGCTCGGCGGATGGACGATGTGCTGAACGCCGTTGATCAGCACGGGCGTCGGCACGCCGGCGACGTTCAACAGACCCTTGAGGCGCAGCACGTCGGCGCCGTGTCGGTGCAGCAGCATGCTCGCCCAGACGCCGAACGCCGTCCAATCCAGGGGGCGGTCGAACGTGACCACGAAGGATTGCACCGCCTCGGTGTGATCGTGCGGCCCGTTCGCGTGCTCGCCGATTTCCTCCGCGGTCCAGTGGCTCGCCTCGCGAAATTTGCCTTCCGCGTCGTAGATGTCGTCGGTGAGCAGACGATGGGGCGCGCCGCCGATTTCACTCGTATCAAGGATGAGTGCGGAAACGTTTAGCGCCCGCAGCCGTGCGCGCAGCGCCGCCACTAATTGTCCGTCGCACAAATCCGTCTTGGTCAGAACCATCCGGTCGGCCATCGCTACTTGTTTGGCCGCCTCGGGAAAGCCGCCGATCTGGGCCGCGCCGTTGACGGCGTCAACCGTGGTGACGATGCCGGAGAGACGGAAATGGTGGCGCAGGACGGCCTCGGACAACAGCGTGTAGGCGATTGGCGCCGGATCCGCCAATCCGGAAGTTTCGATGACGACCCGGCGAAAATGCGGCACCTCGCCGCGCGTTCGCCGCGACAGCTGCTCCCGCAGCGCCTTCTGCAGATCGCCGCGCACCGCGCAGCACAGGCAGCCGTTTTCCAGCAACAGCGTGCTTTCGGCGACGCCCTGCAGCAGATGATGGTCGAGCCCGATCTCGCCGAACTCGTTGACGAGGACCAGAACGTCGGACAGCTGCGGCGAGCGCAGCAGACGCTGCAGCAGCGTGGTTTTGCCGCTGCCGAGAAAGCCGGTGATGATGTTGACCGCCGTAAGGTCGCCGTAGCTTGTCATCGTGCTTGCGTCGAGCCAGCGCCGTCGGCGAGCTTGGCCAAATAGCCTTCGTCGAGCGGATCGCAGATGCGTCCGCCGAGCCGTTCCGCCGCGCTCCAGATTTCGCTGATTGTCTCGACAATCGCGGTGCGGCCGGTGCGGCTGCTCAGCAAATAGGCGTTGCCCGACCAATCGCTGACCACGACGCCGTAGTGCTTGAGGACAACGTTGAGCAGGCGCGTGCGCGCCTGGCGCTCGCGCAGCCTGGTCTGCGGCTCGGCCCGACCGGCAAAAGCCGCCGTCGCACTGGCGCTGTCGCTCCAATGCCCCTTGCCGCCGAGCACGCCGCACAGCGCGCACATGAAAGCCCGCCCTCGCCGTTCAGCGCGCGCGCGCCGCTTCGGCGACAGGCGCGCTCTGCCGCGGGCAGCGGCGGCGGAAATCGTCGGCGATCTCGTCGAAGGTGCAGAACTTCACGCCGGCATGTTTGGAAATATAGTCGTACATCCGCTCCAGCATCAGCAGGACCTGCGGGCGCCCGGAAACATCGGGGTGGATGGTCATGGTGAACACCGCGTAGTCGTACTCCCGATAGACCCAGTCGAACTGGTCGCACCAGAGCTCCTCGATGTCGCGCGGCTTGATGAAGCCGTGGCTGTTGGGCGCGCTCTTGATGAACATCATCGGCGGCAGATCGTCGAGGTACCAGCTGCCGGGTATGTCGATCAGGTCGGTCTCCTCGCCGCGGACCAGCGGCCGCATCCATTCGTTGGGATGCTTCGAGTAGTCGATCGGCGTCCAGCTGTCCCCGACCCGCACGTAGAACGGGTGAAAGTCGTCGTTCATCAGGCTGTGGTCGTATTTGATGCCCCTTTTCAGCAAGAGCTCGTTGGTGACCGTGCTGAATTCCCACCACGGCGCCACATAGCCGGTCGGCCGCCGGCCGCTGATACGCTCGATGAGCTCGATGCACCGATCCATCACCGCCTCTTCCTGCTCAGGCGTCATGGCGATCGGGTTCTCGTGGGAATAGCCGTGCATGCCGATCTCGTGGCCGGCATCGACTACCATCTTGCACTGCGTGGGGAAGGTGTCGATCGAGTGGCCGGGGATGAACCAGCTGGTGCGAATGCCGAGGCGGTCGAACAGCTTGACGAGCCGCGGCACGCCGATTTCGCCGGCAAAGAGGCCGCGCGAGATGTCGCAAGGCGAATTCTCGCCCCCGTACGAGCCGAGCCAACCGGCGACGGCGTCGACGTCGACGCCGATGGCGCAAAATATCTCCTTCTTGCCGCCACCGCCCGTTCGCGGCGACGAGCGCGCGCTGCGTACCGATTGCGCCGTGCGCGACGGCACCAGCGAGCGTGGTTGATAGCGCGGCGCGTAGCCGGCTCTTGCGGCCCCGGAGGGCGGACGTGTGCGGTTATCGTCGGTCATGATGGTGCTCGGCCGCGCTGGATGAAACACGCGAGGAAACACAAAAAACAATCCGCTCGGCGGCGATCGAACGGACGCATGCAACGCAACAGTCCCACGTTGCATTCGCACCGGCAAGAGGTAGCGCCGACGGCTTTCCCGATGCGACCAGGTACCCGCTGCTGGTCGGAGATCGTTGACAAGCGGGCGCCGGCGACGCCATCCTTGGTCATCCTCATCGGCGTGGTGGAAGAAAGTCATGAACGACTGGCAAAACGGCACGCGGGCGGACTACGAGCGCAAGGGCTTTGCCGGCCGATCCGGCTACGGCAAGAGCCCGGTTCTGCTCGTGGTCGATTTCATCAACGGCTTCACCGACCCCTCGACGCCGCTCGGCGGCAACTTCGCGTGGGAGATCAACGCCACGCGCCAGTTGCAGGAGGCGTTCCGGCGCGGGAGGCTGCCGATCATCTACACGACGATCGGCTATGCGCCGGACTTGCGCGACGGCGGCATTTTCGTGAAGAAAGTGCCCTCGCTCGCCATCCTGCAGAGAGGTTCGCCACTCGTCGAGGTCGATCAAAGAATACGCCCGGCGCCCGGCGAGCGCGTCATCGAGAAAAAGTACGCCAGCTCCTTCTTCGGCACCGATCTCGACCTGCATCTGCGCTCCCACGGCATCGATACCGTCATCATGGCGGGCTGCACCACCAGCGGCTGCATCCGCGCCTCGGCGATCGATTCCCTGCAGTACGGCTACCACACCATCGTCGTGCGCGAGGCCGTGGGCGATCGCGCCGCGGGGCCGCACGAGGCAAACCTCTTCGATATCGACGCGAAATACGCCGACGTCGTGCCGCTTGCGGAGGCCCTCGAGTATCTCGGCGCCTTCGCCGCGAGCGGGAATTTCGCGGCCAAGGCGCAGGACGATTTCGACCGCTGGTGGCCCCGCGCCCAGCGCTTGGGCTGAGTATCGCGCATGGCAGAGACGCGACGCCCGGAGCACTCGTCGGTCTTCGACGACATGCTGGCGCAGACCAAAAAGCAGTTCGACGACCTCTATCGCGGCCCACGCCGCGCCGGCGAACGCGCGGCGAGCATCGAGCCGCCGACGGCGACCGACCGCGATTCCGGCGCACGCACTGCGAAAGCCTCCGGCCGGCTCGACGCCAGCTCATCTCCCGCAGTGCGCCTGATGAACGAGCGCTTCGGCAGCGATTGGCGTTACGAGATCAGCGAGCAGCGGCGCGAGGCCGGCGAGGCGATCGTGTTGTGCAGGCTCACCTTCGGCAAGGACGGCGCGGTGCGGACGCAATTTGGCCGCGCGGCGCTCTCTTCGGGGCCGGTGACCGGCGCCAGTGACGGTGTGCGTTTCAGGTCGGATACCGGCTTCTCGGGGACGGACGAACGCGCCGCCTTCCGCCGCGCCGCCGAGGCGGCGCTGATGAACTGCATCGAGCTTATTTAGGTTTTTTCCGTCTCATTACCGCGCAAGCGGCAATCCAGGGATTTCGTTGTCGCCACGCACGCTGGGGTCCCCGCGTCCGCGGGGACGAGCGGATCGCAGCTTTGATCCGAGCCGATTGACCTCAGTGGGAAGGCGCGACGCGCGAGATCGGCCACGACACCTCGGCCTTGTCGGTGAATTCGCCGCACCAATCGCTGCCGAAGGTTATCGGCCAGGCGCCGACGCCGTTCTCGCGACGCGCCGGCGGAAAGCGCCGGCAGTATCCGACCGCCTGTTCCGAGCCCGGCTCGGCGCCCTCGGTCGGGTGATAATGCCACCACCTGCAGCCGGCGCAGACGAATTTACCAGTCGCCGCCATCGCTCGCGTTCCTTTTTCTGCCCTGAACGGCATTCAACCACTATTTGGTTGCAGCGCTCAACCTCGCTGAGCGACGCGCTCGGGCGCCGCCCCGCACCGGCGGAGCGTTCCCGCGGCGCGGCGCCCGGCGATGCCTCCCGGGCCGCATGTGCGGGGGTTGCACGGGCGTACCAATGCTGACAATGTTTCCTCGACGATCAGTCGATAGCAAAGGCGTTGTGCACCCGGGTCTGGCACGGCGGCGCGGGGACGATTCAGGCGATCCATGGCGCGCGTAGGCGTCGATGTCGGCGGGACCAACACCGACCTCGTTCTCGAGGCGGATCACGGCGTCTTTGTCCACAAGGTCGCCAGCACCCCGCATGACCAGTCCGAGGGCGTGCTCAAGGGGCTGCGCGAGCTGTGCGAGATTTCCGGCGTCCGTCCCGATGACGTGTCACTGATCGTGCATGGTACGACGATCGCCACCAACATCACGATCGAACACAACGGCGCCGAAGTCGGGATGCTGACGTCGCGAAACTTCCGCGACATCCTGCACATCGGCCGGCACAAGCGGCCGTATAATTTCTCGCTGCATTTCGAGGTCCCCTGGCAGCAGCGGCCGCTGGTCAAGCGGCGCAACCGCATCGCGGTGACCGAACGCATCGTGCCGCCCGACGGCAAGGTCGAGACGCCGCTCGACGAGAGCGAAGTCGCCGAGGCCATAAAGCTGTTCAAGCGCCGCGGCATCAAGTCGGTGGTCATCGGCTTCCTGTTTTCCTTCCTCAACGACGCCCACGAAAGGCGCGCCGCCGAACTGGTGCGCGCCGAGATGCCGGACGCCTATATCTGCACCTCGTCCGAGGTCGCCAACGTCATCCGCGAGTACGAGCGCTTTTCGACCGCGGCGATGAACGCTTTCGTCGGGCCGAAGACCTCGCTCTATCTCAACAACCTGCAGAGCAAGCTCAGCGACAGCGGCTTTCGCGCCAATCTGCGCGTCATCCAATCGAACGGCGGCATCGCCACCGTCGAGACGTGCGCGCAGAAAGCGGTCGGCATCCTGATGTCGGGGCCCGCCGGCGGCGTGATCGGCGGCCGCGCCGAAGGCATGCTCTGCGGCCGGTCGAACCTCATCACCGTCGACATCGGCGGCACTTCGGCGGACATCAGCACCATCCCCGATGGGCGCATCAAGATCATGAATGCGCGCGACTCCTACGTGAACGGCCATCCGATTCTGGTGCCGATGATCGATCTCGTCTCGATCGGCGCCGGTGGCGGCTCGATCGCCTATATCGATTCCGCGGGCGGCTTTCACGTCGGGCCGCGCTCGGCCGGCGCCGAACCCGGCCCGGCCTGCTACGGCAAAGGCGGCGAGGAGCCGACCGTCACCGACGCGCAGGTCGTTCTCGGCCGCCTCGACGCCGACAAGATGCTCGGCGGCGACCTGCCGCTCGATCCCGACCTCGCCCACAAGGCCGTCGAAGCGAAGGTGGCGAAGCCGCTCGGCCTGTCGGTCAAGGACGCCGCGCTCGGCATCATCAAGGTCATCAACTCGAACATGGCGCTGGCAATCCGCTCGAACTCGGTGGCGCGCGGCATCGATCCGCGGGAATTCGCGCTCGTTCCTTTCGGCGGCGCCGGCCCGCTGCACGGTGTCGCGCTCGCCGAGGCGATCGCGGCGAAGGAGATCATCGTGCCGGTGGCGCCCGGCATCACCGCGGCGATGGGGCTGTTGCAGACCGACATGCAGTACGAGCATGCGCGCTCGCTCATCGTGTCGCTCAAGCACGTGGATCAGGCCGCCATTGCCCGGATCAATGCGGTGATCGACGAACTGGTCGAACGCTGCCGGCGCGATCTTGAGAAGGACGGGGTGAAGCCCGAGCGGCAGAAATTCCAAAAACTCGCGGAATGCCGCTATCACGGACAAGGATTCGAGCTGCGGGCAAGTCTTCCGGACGGCAAGGTCACCGCGGCGAATCTGGCCGACGTGGTCACGGGCTTTCACCAGCAGCACCGCCTCGACTACGGCTACCATTTCGACGACGGCGAGGTCGAGCTGATCACGATCCGCGTCATCGGCCGCGAGGACGTCGTGCCGCTCAAGGTGGCGCAGATCGACAAGGCTAACGGCCAAGCCATATCCGACGCCGTGCTCTACAGCCGTCCGACCACATTCGACGACGGAGTGACCGTCGAGACGCCGCGCTATGACCGCGGCCGGCTCAAGGCCGGCCACCGCGTCGCCGGACCGGCGATCCTGATCCAGCACAACTCGACAACGCTGCTGCCGCCCGGCTATGTCGCCGAGGTCGCGGAATTCGGCAATCTGCACGTCCGTCGCACCGGCTGAAGGCGATAGAGGCGCTAGAGAAGCGATCGAGCATGTCCCGCGAAGCCATCGACCCCATCACGCTCCAGGTGATCAACGGCGCCCTGCAGACTATCGCCGAGGAGATGGGCCACGTCCTCTACCGCATGTCGTTCTCCTCGATCATCCGTGAATCGCAGGACCTCGGCGCCGGCTTGTTCGACACCGATTTCAACACGCTGTGCGAATCGGAATCGACGCCGCTGCACATCGGCTCGCTGCCCGGCTATCTCGCCGGCATCCGCGACACGCTGCAGGGCGGCGAATGGCACGAGGGCGATCTCGTCATTCACAATCATCCCTATCACGGCTCGAGCCATTCGCCGGACATCGCGGTCGTGGTGCCGGTCTTCCACGAAGGGACGCTGGTCGGATTCTCCGCCAACACCGCGCACCACCTCGACATCGGCGCGGCGACGCCGGGACTGATCATCGACATCCCCGACGTCTTCGCCGAGGGCATGCTGTTTGCCGGCACCAAGCTTTACGAGCGCGGCAAGCGCAACGAGGCGCTGTGGGACTATATCGGCCGCAACAGCCGCGCCGCGCGCCAGCTGCAGGACGACCTCGACGCGCAGATCGCCTCGGCGCGGCTCGGCGCCAAGCGCTTCGTCGAGCTGATGGACCGCTGCGGACGGCAGACCGTGTTCGACGCGACGCAGCAGCTGATGGACTACACCGAGCGCGTGCTGCGCCAGCGCATCGCCGCCATTCCCGACGGCGAATACCGCGCCGAAGGCTTTTTGGACGACGACGGCAAGAACCGCGACGTGCGGCTGCCGATCAAGGTGTGCGTCCGCGTCGAGGGCGACGGCATCGAGATCGATCTCACCGGCTCGTCCAAGCAGGTCGAGACCGCCTTCAACGTACCTTTCGAGGGTTCGACCAAGGTCGCCTGCTTCTGCGCCATCCGCTCGCTGCTTCTCGATGCGGTGACCTCGGACGTGAAAGTGCCCTCCAATCAGGGATCGTTCCGGCCGGTGAAGGTCACCGCGCCGAAGGGCTCGATCTACAACCCAATCTTTCCCGCCGCCGCCGAGGCGCGCTTTGCCCAGATCAACCGCGTGATCGATCTGATCTACAAGGCGCTGGCGCCGGTTCTGCCCAACGACATCATTGCCGGCAGCTCGGCGAGCCTGTCGTTCTGCTCCTATGCCGGCGTCCGCCCGAGCGGCGACTATTGGGTTTTCCTCGAGGTCAACGAGGGCTCGTACGGCGGCCGCCCGCGCGCCGACGGCCCCGACAGCATCGACAATCTGATGGCCAATACGCGGAACAACCCGCTCGAAGACCTGGCGATGCATCTGCCGATGATCTGCGACCGCTACGAGCTGCGCGACGACGTCATGCCCGGCGCCGGCCGTTCCCGCGGCGGCATCGGCGTGGTCAAGGCGCAGCGGGTCCTCACCGACGCCTTCATCACCCATGAGAACGAGCGCCATCATGACGTACCCTGGGGCATATTCGGCGGCGGGCCCGGGGCCGTCGGCAAGGTCGACATCTACAACGTGGCGCGGCCGACCGACGTGAAGCATATGCCGGCGAAGTTTTCCGGCCTGCGTGTCGCCGCCGGCGACGTGCACGTGTTTTACGGCCCCTGCGGCGGCGGCTTCGGCGACCCGCTGGAACGGCCGGCGGAAAAGGTCCTCGACGACGTGCTCGACGGGTTTTGCACCGTCGAGCATGCCCGCGCCGCCTATGGCGTCGTTCTCGATCCGGTTGCCGAGACGGTGGACGCGGCGGCGACCCGGGCGCTTCGCGAACGTATGCAATCAGCACCGCAGCTCCCGGCCGCCGCGGCCGAGGAGCCACGCGCAACGCCGCGACCGCAGGCCCCGCCGGCGCGGTTGCCCGAACCGCCCCGCCCGGTCGACCCGCCGCCGCGCCCGCGGGCGGCGCCGCAGTCGATCGCCGCGCGCCAAGAGCACCCGCTCGCAGAGGTGCTGCGCGGCTTGCGCGACGCCCACGGCGACGCCTGGAGCTTCGAGATCGTGCGCCACAGCGCCTACGGCAACACGATCGAGGTCGTCGGGGAGCTGCGCGCCAATGGCTCGACCGTGCGTGAAAGCGCGGCGGCGGCAGGCGGCCAGGGCCGCTCGCTCGGTGAGTTGCTGGAGCGCGCGGCGAACGACAGCCTCCAGAAGTGCGTCGACACGCTCCTGCGCAACGGTCGGTAGGCAATCCGTCGAGGGCTTAGCGAAAGGTCAGGACGTCCTTGGAACAAAGAGCGACAATCTTCGTCGAGGCCATGGTCGTGGTCGCCATTATCGGCGTGCTGGCCTTCCTGATCGCATGGCTGGTGCGCTCGGCGCAAACGCCGCAAGCGGCGGGCACCGTTGCCGGCGCGCCGGCGCAATCGCCGCGGTGGTACGAATTCACGCTGGCCTTGCTGCTCCTTGCCGCGATCGCGGCGTTCGCCATCTGGCTGATTTCCAGCGGCCGGCAATGGGCGTGGGGCGAGACGTTCGAAGATTGGCGCTCGGATACGCGTGCGATCATCTTCGCCGCCGTGATGGTCGCTCTCGGCGTCATCGGGCTCATCGTCTCCTTCGCCTACACGCTGGCGCAGTCGACACGGACCGCTGTGGCGCCGCGGCCGGTCGGGTCAGCCGTGGAGAAGGCGCCCACGACCGCGCCGGCGGCCGCCGCGACGCCGGCGGCCCCGCGGATTCTCGGCCTCATCGGCCTCGCGGTCGCGATCGTGCTGCTGTGCTGGATCGGGCTCGCGCCGGCCGACCAGTACGGGCTGATCGCGCAGCTGATCTATCCCGCAAGCCTCGGCGTGGCGCTGGTGCTCGTCTTCGACAAGGCGACGCGCGCCTGGGGCGAGAAGAGCGCGGCCGAGGCGACGCGCGAATGGCTGCTGTGCGACCTGCTGATGTTTCTGCTGCTGCTCGCGTTTCTCAACCTGCGGAGCCTGGCCAAGCCCGAGGCCTATGCCTCGAGTTTCTGGGACATCCTCAACCTGGTCCTGTTCTTTGCCGCGTTCTGGGTCATCGACCGCACCGCCTCGCGCAGCCGCTTTCTCATCGGCTACGGATACCTCGTCATCCTTCCTTTGCTGCTCTTGATCTGGACGACCATGCAGGGCGTCGCCGCGCCGGCTTCGTGGTGGGGCACGATGTGGCCGTTTCTCATCCTCGCGGTCGTATTCTTCGTTCTCGAAGTGGTCACGCTGGTCTCGTCAACGGGCGAACGGCAGGTCCTGCCGGCGTTGAAGGACGCCGTCTTCGTGGTGCTCTACGTAGTCCTGCTCATCGTCGCCATGAGGTCCAGTGCCTGAAGGCGCCGGTGCGCGGGCGCCGTGCCGCCGCCCCCTTGCCGTTGGCAACGTGACGTGCTCCAACTGGCGCCGCACACGCGGCCCGGGGTATCCGCAAAGCAATCGGGGGCTCAGTCGAAATGGCGGGATGGCGGCTGTTTTGGGCGCTGGTGGGCTATGTGGCCTTCATCGTCATTCTCATCTTTCTTTATTTCTACAAGCCGTTCGAAGACTTCTTCACGCTGGTCATCAACGGGCTCGGCTACGACAACGCGATGTTCTGGGTGATGCTGATCGCGGGCATCGTCGGCTTCTGCGCCTATCATTGGCGCGCCTACCGGCTCTACATCGTGCAGCGGCGCAGCGTCGACGGGATGGTGCTCGCCTCGCTGCGCGGGTCCGCCTTCATTGCGATCCTGTTCTGCGCCGGCGCCACGGCGCAATCGATGCTGATCCTTTGCGTCTATCTGCTGCAGGGCGGTTACACGCTCGGCGCCGAGTTCGGCGCGCGGCTGGGCGCCGTCGTCGCCATGGCGATCCTCACCGTGATCTTCTGCCTGATCTACTGGCTGCTCAAGGTGGTGCGGCAGAGCTCCGCTTCTAGCGCGAGCGCCGATACAGGATCGTATAAATTACAATAAACAGGCCGATCATCAGCAGCGAGAATATGGTCGAGGCGGTGCCGAGCGCGAACAGCGTCGGCTGCACGCGCTGCGTCAGCGACGCGTTGATGTCGAGCGGCAACGTGTTCTGCGCGCCGGACAACAGCGTCGTGCGGGCGAACTCGTCGTAGGAGAGAGTGAAGCCGAACAGGCCCGCCGCCACGATGCCGGGCGTGATCAGCGGCAGGGTCACTTCCTTGAATACCGTCCACTCGTCGGCGCCCATGTCGCGCGCCGCCTCCTCGAGGCGGGCGTCGAAGCGGTTGAACACCGCCATCATCACCAGGAAGCCGAACGGCAGCGTCCACACGACGTGGACGCCGAGGCCCGAATACCACCAGTTCGGCGGGATGCCGAGCTGACGCAGCAGCGAAGCGAGCCCGAGGCTGAGCAGGACGCCGGGGACCATCAATCCGGCCATCACCGCGTAGAACAGCGCGCCCGACCCGCGGAAGCGCTTGCGAAAGGCCATGGCCAGCATGGTCGAGAAAATCGCGGTGATGATCATCACTGCGACGGCAAGAATGAGCGAACGCACCAGCGAACTCTTGAGATCGCCGACCGCCGACGGACCGGTCAGCTTCGCCCACCAGTAGAAGCTCAGGCCGCGTATCGGGAAAGTCACGCCGCCGCGCGGTCCCTGAAAGGACAGCGTGAACATTGCGAACATCGGCCCGTACACGAAGATCAGGAAGATCGCGTAGTAGACGCCGAAGCCCGCCTTGACGCGGGCCTTGCGGCGCTGTTCCGGAGTCGAGCGCGCCATCGCTAGAGCTCCTTGCGGATGTCCACTACCCGCAAGATGACCACGACCCCGATCATCATCGCCACCATCAGCATGAAGGCGTTGACCGCGGCAAACGGATAGTTGGCGATGGCGTAGTAGTTGAGGATCACGGTGCCCGTGGTCGAGGTCTTGCCGCCGTAGACGACCACGGCGGTGGCGAACTCGCCCATCAGCATGACGAAGATGAAGATCATGCCGATGGCGACGCCCGGCAGCGACAGCGGCGCGATGATCTCGCGGAAGATCTGGAACGGCGTCGCGCCCATGTCGCGCGCCGCCTCAAGCAGCGTGCGATCGATCTTGGCGAGGGAGAAGAAGATCGGCCCGACCGCCAGCACCACGTAGAGCTGCACCAGCGCCATCGTGTAGCTGAACTCGGAATAGAGGAAGAAGCTGACCGGTTCGTCGATTGCGCCGAGCGACATCAGGAATTCGTTGATCAGCCCATGGCGGCCGAGCATCGGCAGCCAGGCGACCGCGCGGATGAGATAGCTGGTCCAGAACGGGACCATGACCAAAAGAAACAACGCAAGCTGCCATTTGAAATCCTCTACCTGCATGGAGAGGAAATAGGCCATGGGATAAGCGAGGATCAAGCAGATCGCCATCACCGTTATGGTGAAGCGAAACGTCGTCCACAGCGTGCGGATGAAAACGGACGGGGTCAGGAAATCGGCGTGACTTGGATCGAAAAAGCCTTCCGTCACGAAGAAGGCGCGGTAGTTGTCCAGCGTGAAGGCCGGCGTCATGCCGTGCCCGCTCGATTTCCAGAACGTGAAGATGAAGATCGAAACCAGCGGCAGGAACAGGAAGACCACGAGCCACAGCGTGGCCGGCGCGACCAATATCGGCACCGGGAAGCCGGGCTCGCGGCGGTATTTGCGCTGCGCCTCCGCTTCGGGATGCGCCGCCGGCGCGCCGCCGATCAGCCCACGCGGCGCCGTTTCGGCCTGCGTCAATCTGGAGTAGGTCTCGACCGTCGTCACAGGTCAACCATACACGAAAACGCCGCCGGTTGAAGCCGGCGGCGTCGCTCACAAGACAGTTCCTAAAGCGGCCACCAGGCTCAGGCGGTGAGGAACTCCGTCCACCGCTTCACCAGGTAGTCGTTCTCGTCCATCAACGAATTCCACACCGCGATCTTGGAGTAGCGGCTCCAATAAGAGCCGCCGGTGCGGACGTCGCCCTTCTTGATGATGATAGTGCCGAACGGGTCAGCCAGGTCCTTGCCCGCAGGCTTGCCGTCGTACCAGTAGTCCCATTCCTCGGCCGCGAGGAATTTCTTCGCGTTCTCAGGGATCGAATGATAGTAGCCCTGGCGCGCGACGAACGCGGCCGGCCAACCGGCGAGCCACCAGTTGATGTACTCGTAGGCCTGGTCGAGCTGCTTGCCCTTGACCTTCGCGGAGATGGCGAGACCGCCGTGCCAACCGCGCATGCCCTCCTTCGGGAACGCGTAGACGCACGGGACGCCCTCGGCCTGGATCGCGGCGACGGCCGGCGACCACATGCTCTCGAGCGCCACTTCGCCGTTGACCATGAGGTTGACCGACTGGCCGAAGTTTTCCCAGAAGGCGCGGAAGTGCCCGGCCTTCTTCAGCGGGATGAGGTAGTCGATCAGGAAGTCGATTTCGGGCTTGGTCATGTTGCCCTTGTCGCCGAATTTCTTCAGACCGAGCGCCTCGATCGCCATCGCCGCGTCCATCACGCCGATCTGCGGCACGTTGAGCAGCGCCACCTTGCCCTTGAAATCTTTGTTGAGGAGTTCGCCCCAGCTTTCAATAGTACGACCGGTCGCTTTCGGATTGTAGCCGATGGAGTCGGCATTATGGAACGCCGGGCACATGCTGATGTACTGCGACGGTCCCTTCACCTTGTTGCCTTGCTCGTCGACCCACAGGAACAAGTAGGGCGCGTCGCCCTGGCCGATGCTCGATTCGGGCGTCAGCCTGCCGGTCTTGGTGAGGTTGGTGACCTTATCCCAGTCCTTGATCTTCTTGGTGTCGATCGGCTGCCATACCTTGGCGGGCAGCATCACGTCCATGTCGTTGTAGTAACCTTCGGCGATCTCGTACTGGTCGTTCTGGTTCAGCATCTTGCTGAACATGTCGCCGTAACCCATCGCCTGGCCGCTGACCGAGAAGCCAAGTTCCTTGGTCGCCTTGTCCTGGATCTCGTTGATCTCGCTGACGCCAAGGCCGATGCTGCGCAGTCCGTCCGCGGCTTCCGCTATCCGTGCGAAGTTGCCGACCACGCCTGCGGCTGCGACGCCAGCCGCCGTGGTCTTTAAGAACGATCTGCGCGACCACTTTCCTTGCTGTACGCGCATGCATGTCTCTCCTGGTTGGAACTAGCCAATTGCGCTGTGTGTATTGAAGCCCGGAGCGGCAGTAGATGGCTAGGCGGTAGGCCAAAGCCCTTGTGCGCCGCTTCAATTTGCGAATGATACATCAGAACAGGGGCCTGTCAAAGAGCCACGGGGAGCGCAAAGTGAGCGTATTGATCAAAAACGGGCGTATCGTTACCGCGGTCGACGACTATCGCGCCGACATCTTCGTCAACGGCTCGCAGGTGGCCCTGATCGGCAAGGATCTCGCGATCGAGGCCGACAAGCGCATCGACGCTTCCGGCAAGCTGGTAATCCCCGGCGGGGTCGATCCCCACACGCATCTTGAATTGCCGTTCGGCGGCACGACAACCTCAGATACTTTCGAGACCGGCACCCGCGCCGCTGCCTATGGCGGCACCACCTGCATCATCGATTTTGCCGTGCAGACGCGCGGCACCTCGACGCTGAAGGCGCTCGACACCTGGCACGCCAAGGCCGAGGGCAAGACCGCTATCGACTACGCGTTCCACATGATCGTCACCGACATGCCGCAGGAGCGCGTCGGCGAGATGCGCAGCCTCGCCGACAGCGGCGTCACCAGCTACAAGCTGTTCATGGCCTATCCGGGTGCGCTGCTGTCAGACGACGGCACCATCTTTCGCGCCATGCGCAAGGCCGGCGAGGATGGCACGCTTGTCTGCATGCACGCCGAGAACGGCATCGTCATCGACGAACTGGTGAAGATCGCGCTCGCGCAGCGCCATGTCGAACCCAAATATCACGCGCTGACGCGGCCGACGCGGCTGGAGGCGGAAGGCGTGCACCGTGCGCTGGCGATCGCCGAGGTGGCGCGGGCGCCGGTCTATATCGTGCATCTGAGCTGTTATGACGCGCTGCACGAGTTGCGCATGGCGCAGGCGCGCGGCGTCATGGCCCACGCCGAGACCTGTCCGCAATACCTGCTGCTCGACGTCGATCGCTACGACGAGCCGGGCTTCGACGGGGCCAAGTACGTCCTCACGCCGCCGCTGCGCGAAAAATGGAATCACGACGAGCTCTGGGGCGGCCTGCGTTCGCATGCCCTCGACGTGATCTCGACCGATCACTGCCCGTTCTGCCTCAAGGAGCAGAAGGAGCTCGGCCGCAGCGATTTCAGCAAAATCCCGAATGGCGGTCCCGGCATCGAGAGCCGCATGAGCCTGATCTATCACTACGGCGTCAGCACCGGGCACATATCGCTCAACCGTTTCGTCGAGCTGACCTCGACGGCGCCGGCAAAGATCTTCGGCCTGTTTCCGAAGAAGGGCACGATCGCGGTCGGCAGCGACGCCGACATCGTGATTTTCGATCCGGAGCGGGAAGAGACGATCAGCGCCTTCAACGGCCGCACCCACCACATGAACATCGACTACAGCGCCTATGAAGGTTTCAAGGTGAAGGGTTACACCGAGACCGTGCTGTCGCGCGGCAAGGTCGTGATCGAGAACGGCAACTACGTCGGCCGCGCCGGCGATGGCGCTTTCGTCAAACGGCGCGCCTACGGCGGACAGTACGCGAACACCCACGCCAACATGGTGCGCGACGTGCTTGCGCCGCGCGCTTCGCTCGGCTCTCCGGGCCGGCGCCTGCCCTGACGGCGACGGTTTCGGCTCGTTTTGGTTAAAGCGGCGGCCGCTCGCCGCGTCGGGCGGCGGCCGCCTCATAGGCAGCGCCGACGCGAAACAGAAGGTGCTCGCGGAACGGCCGGCCCACGAGCTGCATCGCCTGCGGCAGGCCGTTGCGGGTAAACCCGATGGGCACCGAGAGGCCGGGCAGGCCGAGATAGTTGATCGGACGCGTGGCGGCGACGATTTGCGCCAGCACTCCCGCCATCGCCGGGGACCCGCCGACATCGGTTTCGGCGGCCGTCGGCACCGGCCGTTTCAAGACGGGGATGTGCAGCACGTCGCACTTGGCGAATGTCTCGCGCAAGACTTCGTCGAGCAGACGCGAGCGCGCTTGCAGCGCCTGCAGATAGAGCGTGGCTGGCAGGCCGACGCCGGCCAGGAGGCGCGCGCGAACCTGCGGCGAGTAATCCTGCGGACGTTCGCGCAGCCACGGCAGATGCAAGGCGGCGCCCTCGGCCATCACCACCGCGCCGGCCAAGTCGTTGATCATGCCGTGATCGCCGACCGGCACGTCCACGATCCGCGCGCCGCGCTTCTCGAGCAGCGCGCGGCTCGCCGCGAGCAGTTCGGCCACTTCGGGATCAATGCCGTCGTAGTAATACCGGTCCGGCACGCCGATCGTCACGCCGGCCAGCGCTCCCAAGCCCGCCGCATCGTCAAGGCCGCGCTCGTAATCCTCCACCGGCTGCCGGCTCGACATGCCGTCGCGATCATCCGCGCCGGCGATCACTGATAGGAGACGCGCGCAGTCGCCGACGCTGCGCGCCAGAACCCCGATGCAGTCGAGCGACTGGGAGAGCGGCATGGCGCCGTATCGGCTCACGCGGCCCAGCGTCGGCTTTATACCGGCGATGCCGCACACGGCCGCCGGCAGCCTGACCGACCCGCCGGTGTCGGAGCCGAGCGCTCCAAACGCCAGGCCGGCCGCGACGGCGGCGCCGGAGCCGGACGAGGAGCCGCCGGTGATGTGCTCGGGATTCCAGGGGTTCCGACAGCGGCCGAAATGGTCGTTGTGGCCGGTCGGTCCCAGCGCGAACTCCGCGAGGTTCAGGCGGCCGAGCTCGACCGCCCCCGCCGCGTCGAACCGCGCCAGCACCGTCGCGGTGTGGTCGGGAACGAAACCGGCGCGGATTTTCGATCCGCAACTGCAAACCTCGCCGGCGCGGTAGAACATGTCCTTGTGCGCAAGTGGAACGCCATGCAGCGAACCGAGCCTTTGCCCCGCCTTGACAGCCCGGTCTGCCGCGCGGGCTTGCTCACGCGCCGCGTCGGCGGTCACGCGGATGAAGCAATTGAGCTTCGGCTGCAGACGCTCGATGCGGTCGAGGCAGGCTTCGACGAGCGCCGCGGCGCGCAATTCGCCCCGCGCAATCGCGGCGACCGCCGCGCGCAGCGTCAGCGCCGTCGGATCGTTCACCGACCGGCCCCTTCGGCGGCGTCGCTCTCGAGCAGGCGGTAGAAGCGCTCGACGGTCTCGTCGAAGGATGGCGGGCGCAGAAGAGTTGCCGCCGCACCGTGGACGCGCGCCAGCGACTGGACCAGGGCCTGTGCTTCCGCCGGCGTCACGTTCACGCCGGCATCGGCAACGAGCGCTTGCAGCGCCGCTGCCCGGTCTACTCCATCACCCGCCCCCGCACTCATGCCATCGTCTCCGCTACCAAAGAACTGTACACAATTTTTCCCGCGTAGCACACTCGACGGGCGTTATCGCCGGTGCTGGCCGCCGACTCATGCGGCCCAAGAATACATGGAGGGCGCAGCATGACCGAACGCCAGCGACCGAATTTTCGCTCGCGACTCGCGAGGAAGGAGCTGCTCGTCGCTCCCGGCGTGTTCGATGGAATTTCGGCGAGGATCGCCGATCAGATGGGCTTCGAAGCGCTCTACATGACCGGATACGGCGCCGTGGCGTCGCACCTGGGGCTGCCCGATGCCGGCATCGCCAGCTACACCGACATGGTGGGCCGCGTTAAGGTCCTCACCGACACAGCCGAGACGCCGCTCATGGCCGACGGCGATACCGGCTACGGCGGGCTCCTCAACGTCCAATACACGGTGCGCGGCTATGAGGCGGCCGGCGCTGTCGCCATCCAGCTCGAGGACCAGGAGTTCCCCAAGAAGTGCGGTCACATGCTTGGCCGCCGTGTCGTGCCGATCGAGGACATGGTCGACAAGATCAAGGTCGCCGTGGCCAGCCGGGATTCCGCCGACTTTCTCATCATTGCCCGTACCGACGCGCGCACCACGCTTGGGCTCGACGAAGCGCTGCGACGCGCCGACGCCTACGCCAAGGCCGGCGCCGATATCCTGTTCGTTGAAAGCCCGGAAAGCTTGGAGGAGATGCGGACGATCGGCCGCAGCTTCGACCGGCCGCTGATGGCGAACATGGTCGAAGGCGGTCGCACGCCGCTCGCAGATCGCAAGACATTGGAGGAAGTGGGCTATTCGATCGCTATTTTTCCCGGTCTCGGCTTCCTGGCGGCGGGGGCGGCTTTGCACAAGGTCTACAGCTACCTGAAAGAGCACGGCTCCAGCGTCGGCGGCGACACTCCGCTCTACAAATTCGCCGAGTTCAGCGATTTGATGGGCTTCCGCGAAGTCACCGAGTTCGACAACACCTATCGTCGATAAAGACGGGGCGACGCAAATGCGCGATGCGGGCCGAAACTGCTATGCGGGCACGAGCCAAAACCGCTCCCACTCGGTTGGGGCGCGCTTGAGCACCGCCGACCAGCCGCCATTCGCCTCGTGCTGGCGGGGCGTGACCCGGCGCCCGGCGAAGGCGAACTCGGCCGCATGCGGCGCGAAGGGAAACGGCGCCAGCGCGTAGACGCCGCGTGCCTGCGGCTGGATCGTCACCGTGATATCTTCCTCGGCGTTCAGCGGCACGTGCTCGAACGTCTGCGGCCCGCGCGCATCGGGATGGACCCGATTGAAGTAGAGGGCGAGCGTGTCGAGGAATTGCAGCTGCTTGTAGTTCTGAAAAATTTTCTTCTCGTCAAGCCAGCCTGACGCCCGGCTGTCCTTTCCGATCTCCTCCTTCAATTTTTTTTGCCGTGACAATTCGCCGTCGAGCATCCGCGCAGCGAGCGGCCGGTCGTGCTGCGGAATCCTGTCGATGAGCACGAGATTGGAAAGGCCATAGCGGCCATTGTAGAGGCCCCAGCTGTGCATGCTCGATATCAGGCCGCAATAGGGATGCTGCCGCTCGTTGAAGTCCGGCGACAGCCGGCTGGTGACGGTGATGTGCTCCGCTGGCGTTTCCACGAGATTGTAGGGGAGACCGGTCTTCTCGTCGGTGACCGGATTGCGGTCGAACTCGGTCCAGCCGGCGTCATGATGCCCGATCACGTAGATCATCAGGTCGAGCGGCGACAGCGACTCGAACCGGTCGTTGCCGAACGCGCGGGCGAACTGCGCGCACAGGGCGGTATGCTCGTGCATCATCACCGCCAGCCGCGGCGTGCCGGGGGATGCGGTCTGAATGATCATGGCTGCCGCGCGGCCGATCGCCAGGCGCCCGCTTATTTCGGCGCCGGTCCAACGCGGGGCGTTCCTGCGGCGCCGGGCGTGCCCGGCGCCCCCGGTGCGGCCGCCTTGCCCCTGCCCTCAGCCTCGCTACGCATGTTGCGCACGTCGCGCGCCATTTCCAGGCAGGTCAACAATTCAGTGTAGCTCGACTCCCCGCCCATCCTTGATTCGTTGACGCAGGAGACCTTGTCGGGGGGCGAAAAACTCGACCATTGCTTGGCCAGCTCCGCACGGACCAGCATTTCACTGTCGATGCAGCTCTTCTTCTCCCGGGCAACTGCGGGATCGCGGAACGTGACGCCGCCCTGTTTGGCGATGCCATCACAGACCTGTTCGACATTGAGATCGGGGACGCTGTCGGCGACCGGCAGCATGAGCTGGGCACCAAGCGCTAGTGCAGTGGGTAAGATCATGGCCGTGCTCCTCAACCCGCTGCGCGACTATAGCACCCGTTGGCCGCAGAAGCAGCAGTGCTGCCCGCAGAAGCAGCAGTGCCGCCTGCGGCTGCGGCAAGATGAGGATTGACCGGCACCGATCGTCCCCGCTATGGCTCCTGCTCCGGGTGAGGGAGATCGCATGATTCTTGCACCGCTTGTCGGCACGGCGCTCATCGTCGCCGTGGCTACGGACCCGCTGAGCGATCCGACGGTCGAGGCGAACTTGTCCGCCCAGCAGAAGGTGGCGGCGACCGAGCCGTTGGTGCGATCGGCCACCGAATGCATCGTCCGCGCCGTCGTCGCCGACCCGCGCTACGCCAAGCCGAAGGCTCATCTCGGCGACCTCATCGTCGAGTCGATGCCGTCCTGCGTGGCTCCCGTACGCGCGATGATCGACGCCTACGATCGCTATTACGGCAAAGGCACCGGCGAGGCCTTCTTCATGGGCCCCTATCTCGACGTGCTGCCCAGGGCAGTCACCGAGCGGGCGAAAAGCGCGACACCGTAGCTGATATCCCGCGCTTCCAGCGGCGACGGCGGGGCTCGACGCTCGATGCGCCGCGAGTAAGTTTTGCGCGGGGACAAGCGGAAACGAAGCGGGCCGCGCGGTCAGCGCGGCGAGCCGATCACCGCGACAATCCGCATGTTGGTCGGATCGACCAGCACGACCCGGTCCTGCACCACAGTGTATTTGTAGAACTTGGCCGCCGGATTCTGCGCGAGGATATCGTCCGGCAGCATGTAGAGTTCGATCATCGCCGGAACCTCGGCACCGACTGCAGTCGAAAACCGGCTGGGCGCCACCTTGCTCTTGTCCTTGCGCACCGCGTCATAGATCGCGCTCCGCTGCGCCGGCGTCAGCTCCAGTTTTTCCGGAATGCCGTTGGGGTTCATCACCCCGGTGGAGCCGGTCGCCTCGTTCGTTTGCGCATTCGCTGGCCCGACGCCGGCGAATATCAACGCCGGCACGGCGGCGGCGAGGGCAATGGCCATAAGGCTGCGGAAAAGATGGGTCTTCATGAACGTCCTCATCTCGCGAAACTCGCACGCGCCGCCTTTTTGACGGCGCGTGCGTCCTCTTCTCGGCTCCTCGCGCACGATTCGGAAAAGTGGACTGGTTTCCGAAAAGATCATGCTCGGTGGAGAAACTCATCGGCAATCGATTCAACCTGAAGCGATGCCTCCGACTTGTATCTACGCGTCCCTGGCGCCTGTCGCGCGCCTCATCGCGGGATCGCTTGCACAGCGATGTTCGTGTAGGGGTCGATGACCAGGATGCGATCCGGCTCGTACACATAGCGGTAGCCGGGGATCGGCATACCGGATTGCGCCGCCGGGGCCGCGCCAATGGCAGGGGCCGCGCCAACGAATGGCGCGGGCGCAACGACCGGAGCCGCCACATTATAGAGCGGCCGCGAATAGGCCGGTTCGGCGAGGCCCGCGCCCGGCGCGACATCGTAGAGGGGGCGAGAGTATGGCATGTCGGCCACAACCGGAGCGGGTGCCATGTCGCTGTAGGTCGCCGGCGCAGGCGCGATCACTGTTGGCCCCCGAACGACGCGGTCGCGCACGATCGTGCGCGTCGTGGTGGTGGTCACGACCTTGGCCGATGCTCTTCTGGCGACGTGGTGGCTCTTCATGGTTCGAGCCGGTTCGACCGTGCGCACCGTGCGGACGGTTTCGACGGTTCGTGCCGGCTGCTCCCTGACGATCACGGCGCCCGGCTGGTCCGCGATGAGGGTTTGGGCGTTGGCGGCGGATGCTCCGGCGAGGAGCGCGATACCAAGCGCTGTGTAGGAAATGTGGTTGATCATAGCCAGCTCCATGCATTGCTGCTTTCCGAACGTGCAGGTCCGAATAACGAAGCCAACGCGCGGTTCGGTCGTGCGTTCCTAAAGCAGGGAGAACGGCCGGAAGGATGCTGGCAAGGAGGCTAATATTCAGTTCCGACGCCGCAGAATTGCCACAACCGCACCCCAATGCCGGCCTTCTTTGGCGCCCCGCCGCGCCCGAGGCGCCATACAACGCCCTCGATTGACCGCCGGGATGGCGGAGTGCAGTGTGTGCCCAGGGGGGAGCTTCTCAGTTAGCGTGAATTCCAGCGACGTGGTCGCGTCGCCTTTTTCCGACGGGAGAAGCCGCGATGTTCGGCATCAGCGACCTGTTCCAGTGGGAGCGGTTCGTGACGCCCACTGTGATCAAAGTCTTCTATTGGCTGGCTGTCGTGATTTCCGTCCTGCTCGGCCTTGCCGGCGCGGTGTCGTCGCTCACCACGATGGCCTTCAATCCCTTCGTCGGCATGATATTCCTCATCGCCAGCGTGCTCGGCGCCTGCATGGGTGTGGTCATCGCACGCATCATCGCCGAATTCGTGCTCATCGTGTTCCGCATCAATGAGCACCTCGCGGCGATCAGGAACCAGGGATCAGCGATGAGGCATCAGTAACGGTCAGAGGTCAGAAGCAAATACTTTGACCTCTGATCTCTGACACCCGACCTCTGAAATCCATCCGACCGCTCAATCCGCTACGTCGCGAAGCGGAAGTGCATGACATCGCCGTCCTGGACGACGTAGTCCTTGCCTTCGAGCCGCATCTTGCCGGCGTCCCGCGCCGCCGCTTCGCCACCGCAGGCCACGTAATCCTCGTAGGCGATCGTCTCGGCGCGGATGAAGCCGCGCTCGAAATCGGTATGAATGACGCCTGCGGCCTGTGCCGCCTTGGCGCCGCGTTTGACCGTCCAGGCACGTGCCTCCTTCGGACCTGCGGTGAAGAAGGTGACCAGGTCCAAGAGCCGGTAGCCGGCGCGGATCAAACGATCGAGTCCAGCCTCCTTGAGATCCATAGCGCTGAGAAACGTCTCCCGCTCGCCCGCGTGCAGTACGGCGATTTCCGCTTCGATCTTCCCGGAAATGACGATCGCCGCGGCACCTTCCGCCGCAGCCCGGGCCTCGACCTCACGCGAGAAGGCGTTGCCGCTTGCCGCCGCGGCCTCGTCGACGTTGCACACATAGAGCACGGGCAGCGACGTCAAGAGCCCGAGCATGTGAAAAGTCCGCTCTTCCTCGGGCTTGCGCTCGGTGAGGCGCGCCGGCTTGCCCTCGCGGAGCAACGCCAGCCCGCGGCCGACGAGGTCAAGCGTCTCCTTCGCCTCTTTGGCATCCTTGTCGGTGCCGCGCGCCTTGCGCTGCAGGCCGTCGAGGCGCCGCTCCAGGCTCTCAAGATCGGCGAGCATCAGCTCCGTCTCCACCGTTTCGATATCGGCCAGCGGATCGATGCGGCCCTCGACGTGCGTGACGTCGGTATCCTCGAAGCAGCGCACCACATGCGCGATGGCGTCGACCTCGCGGATATTGGCGAGAAACTGGTTGCCGAGCCCCTCCCCTTTCGAGGCGCCGCGCACCAGACCGGCAATGTCGACGAAGCTCAGCCGCGTCGGCACGATCGCGTCCGACTTCGCCAGCGCCGCAAGCGCTTCGAGGCGCCGATCCGGCACCGCGACCTCTCCGACATTCGGCTCGATGGTGCAGAACGGATAGTTCGCCGCCTGCGCGGCGGCGGTCTCGGTGAGCGCGTTGAAGAGCGTCGACTTGCCGACATTCGGCAGGCCGACGATGCCGCATTTGAAGCCCATGGGCCGATGTCAGTTTCTGGTGGGGGATTGGCGAACGTCGGTGCCGTGGTTCGGACGAACCGGTGAGATAGGAGCGCTCGCGGCGATTTGCGAGGGCTCGAGGTCATCCGCAGGATGGCGGTGGGCTGCGACAGCACGCCGGCGGTCACCTGCGGCGAAGACAAATGAAGGCAAATGCGGGCGCCGAGGTCAGCCGGGGGCGGAGCCGCGGTCATGAACCACCGGCTGGGTCGCGAAACGCGCGGCCGAGGCCGGCAGCTCCGGCGCCGCGGCGACGCGGGCGCGGATGCCGGCGGCGGCCTCGTTCAAGAGCTTCACCAACGCTTCGCCGGAAGCCTGCATCGATTGCTGCATCATCGGCCCAATTTGCACGAAACGCTCCATCAGCTCCGGCGGCGGCGGGGCAACGCGGACTTCGATGCGCGTGCCGCCGCTGGGGCCGTCGCTCAGCGCGTGGGTGAGCGTGAGGTTCACGCCGGTGTCGAACAACTGAATCCGCCGGGTGAGGTAATCGGGCGGCTGCCAGTCGAGAACCTCTTCGATGATGACGTCTTTGCCGTGCATGCAATGGTTGACCGTCCCGGCGCCGCGTCGCCCGTTCGCGACATCCTCTTCGACGCCGGTCGCGCCGGCGGTCCACATCACCCGATGACCGGGAGCGGTGAGAAATTCCCAGGTCGTCTGCCGCGCGGCCTCAACGTCGATGACGAAACTTGCAATCGCCTCGGCAGCGGTAACCTCGACCCGCTTGCGCGCCGCATCGGCCTGCCAACCGGCCTCGAGGTCGCGGAGCCAGCATCGCACATCGCCGATGATCTCGACCGTCTCGTGATGCTCGATCAGCCCCTGCGCCTGCGGGTTCATGCCGGTGCGCTGCGCGAAGGCATCGGTGTAGAGGATGTAGGCATGACGGGCGAGCTTCGCCTCGACGTTATTTTTCAGCAGGCGATGAACCAGGATCACGTCGCGGCCGATCAACTCCTCCTGCCCGGACATGGTCTGCTTGGCGATCTGTCCGTAGTGGGCGATGAACTTGAGATCGAGCGTCGGGATCAGCCGGCAGGCGTCGCATTCGCAGATTGAGGCCTGCTTGATGTCACGCTGCCGCCGGCGGAATGTGAAATACGCGCTCTCGATCGTGTCCTGCAGATGCGAGCCGTCGAACCCCGGCGCGACGAGATAGACGAAGGCTGCGTCCCCTTCGAGCTTCGACAACTGGAAAGGCGGGCGGAGCGCGCCGACGATCGTATCGATCAGGTCGGCCAGGATGTCCTGGGCGTGATCGAGCTCGACCCCGGCGAGATAACCGGTGTAGCCGGAGATGTCGGCCATGACGAGACATGCGGGTTCGGGCTTGGGCAGCATGGCATCACCGATCAGCTCGAAAGAGGGGGCACGCATCGCGGCGGAACCGACGGCCCGTCGCAGTCTAGGCCGACGGAGCCACGGCACTCAACGTGCCGAGGATCGTCCGCACCTCAATATACGCGGCCGAGGCCGCAGGGTTTCATTTCGACCGCGTGAAGCTCATCCGCCGCGAGGACTGGAACCTCGGATCGAAATTGAAAGGCTCAACACCATCTGCGCTGGCGGAAATGTCCAGATAAGCGCCGATGGCAGTCGGTCGGTCATCTTGTTAGTCCGGAGTCCGGATTCCCGTTGCGGGCTAATCGTCGGCCTCCGGTGCCGAGGCGCCTTCCCCAAAACCCTTCGCCGCCATGGCGAGGTGCACCTTGTTCTGAAAGCTCGCATCCTCGCCGCGCACCAGCAGGCCGACATTGTCGGCGAGCACGTCGATGAGCGCCTCGACCCAGCCGCGCTCGCTCTTGGCGAAATCGCTGAGCACGTGCGCGTGCACCAGATCCTTGTCGCCGGGATGGCCGACACCGATGCGAACCCGCCGATAGTCGTTGCCAATGTGCGCGGTGATCGAACGGAGCCCGTTGTGGCCGGCAACGCCGCCGCCAATCTTTACCCTCACCTTGCCCGGCACCAGATCGATCTCGTCGTGGAAGACGGTGATGCCGCCCGGCGCGAGCTTGTAGAAATGCGCCGCCTCGCCGACGGCGCGGCCCGACTCGTTCATGTAGGTTCCGGGCAGGAGCAGAAGGACGCGTTCGCTGCCGATCGGGCCCTCGCAGGCAACACCTTGAAAGCGGCGACGCCACGGCCCGATGCCGTGGCGCTTGGCGATCGCCTGGACGACCATGAAGCCGATGTTGTGCCGGTTGCCGGCGTGGCGCGCCCCCGGATTGCCCAGACCGACCAGGAGCTGCATCGGCTTCCGCCCCGCACGGGAGGCGTCACTTTTTCTCCGGCGCGCCCACACCACCCGCACCGCCGGCAGGCGGGGCCGCGCCGGGCGCGGCACCCGGTGCCCCCACAGGCGCTGCGCCTTCCCCCGGCGCTCCTGCAACCGCAGCCGCCGCAGCAGCGGCCGCTGCAGCCGCCGCTTCCGCGGCCGCCTTCATTTCTTCCGCATAGCCCGACGGCGGAACGACGGTGACCAGCGTGAGGTCCTTCGCCGCCACGGCACGCACGCCCTGCGGCAGCGTGATGTCGCTCAGATGCTTGGAATAGTTGATTTCGAGCCCGCTCACATCGACCTCAATGGCGCTCGGGATGGCCTCGGCCAGGCAGCGCACCTCGATCGTGTGGGTGACGATGCTGACCGTGCCGCCGCGCTTGACCCCGGGCGCCTGGTCGGCGTTCCTGATCCGGATCGGGATGTTGACGCGGATCGTCGCACCCTCGCCAAGCCGCATGAAATCCACATGCAACGGCAGGTCGCGGACGGCGTCGAGCTGAAAGTCACGGGGAATGACGCGGTGCTTCACGCCGTCGACCTCGACGTCGTGAATGGTGGTGAGAAAGTGTCCGGCATAGATGCGCTGGCGCAGGTCGCTGTAGTCCAGCGAGATCGGCAACGGCGGCTTGCCGTCGCCGTAGATGATTCCGGGTACGCGGCCCACGCGACGCTCGGCCCGGGCGGCCCCCTTGCCGGCCCGCGGACGCGCCGCCGCTTTGATGAGATTGACGGTCGCCATGATGTGAGTTCCTCGTCTACCGCTTGTATGCAGGAAAGAGCCGCGGCAGCCTCCAGGGGTGCTGGAGCCGCGGTGGCGGGCTTATAGCGGCGCGAGTGATGAAAAACAAGAAAGCGGCGGCGCAGCGACTGGCCGCATCAAAGCCCGGGGCTTCCTCCCGGAGCAGCGCCGCCCGGTGCACCGGCTGACGGCTTTGCTCCGCCAAGCGCCGCTTCAAGCGTGGCGACACGGAGCTTGAGCGCTTCGTTCTCTTCGCGCGCAAGGCGGGCCATCTCCTTGACCGCCTCGAATTCCTCGCGCTGGACAACGTCCAGGTCGCGGAGTATGCGCTCGGCCTGACTGCGGAACAGTGTCTCGAATTCGCGCCGCACGCCCGTGGCGACACCGGCGGCGTCGTTCATCAGCCGGGCGACTTCGTCGAAAAACCGGTTCGTCGTCTGGACCATGACTGCCTCCGAACCCTGCTGGCGGCGGCTGCTCGCCACTCAAGCTTGCGATCCTCGCAAACAATGGCAATGGTGCGGCGCGGCCGCAAGGGGAGCGGCGGCGAAGGACCGGCGCTTCGCGCCCGCTTGGAAGGACCGGCGCTTCGCGCCGCTTGGAAGGACCGGCGCTTCGCGCCCGCTTGGAAGCCGATTTGATGCTTGTTCTGCCTGTCCTGCCGTTTCCGGCGGTCGATCCGGTGCTGATTTCCATCGGGCCGCTTGCCATACGCTGGTATGCCCTTGCCTATATCGTCGGCATCATCGCCGGCTGGTTTTACGCCCGCGCGCTCATTGCCTCGAAGCGGCTATGGGGCGGACCAGCGCCACTCACCGTCGTCGATTTCGATGATTTCGTCATCTGGATCACGCTGGGAATTATCCTCGGCGGCCGCATCGGCTATGTGCTGTTCTACAATTTCGGGCTCTTCGCCGCTCACCCGCTCGAAATCCTCGAATTGTGGAACGGCGGCATGTCGTTCCATGGGGGCTTCATCGGTTGCGGTGTCGCCATCATCCTGTTCGCGCTGCGCCGCGGCTTGCCGATGCTTTCGCTGAGCGACGTGATCACCGCCGTTGCGCCGATTGGCTTGTTTCTCGGCCGCCTCGCCAACTTCATCAACGGCGAGCTCTGGGGCCGGCCAAGCGACGTGTGGTGGGCCATGGTCTTTCCCAACGGCGGCCCGGTCCCGCGCCACCCCAGCCAGCTCTATGAGGCGGCGCTCGAAGGGTTGGTCCTGTTCGCGGTGCTTGCGGTGCTGGTGTGGCTGGGAGGCCTCAAGCGGCCCGGCCTTGTCACCGGCGCTTTTGCCGTGGGGTATGGCGTCGCACGCGTCGTCTGTGAACTGTTCCGTGAGCCCGATGCCCAACTCGGCTTCCTTTGGGGCGGGCTGACCATGGGGATGCTGCTCTGCATTCCGGTGATCCTGGCCGGCGCCGCCCTGATCGGCCTGGCCTTGAGGCGCGAACCGATAGCGAAAAATGGCTGACGAACGTTCGCCGCTCGAGAGCGAAATCCGCCGGTTGATCGTCGCTGCCGGACCAATGCCCGTCGGTGACTACATGCGGCTATGCCTGACCCACCCCCAGCACGGCTATTACCTGACCAGCGATCCGATCGGCACCAGCGGCGATTTCATCACGGCACCGGAGATCAGCCAGATGTTCGGCGAGCTGATCGGGGTGTGGATGGCGTCCGTCTGGAAGCAGATGGGCGCACCCGAGAATGTGCGCATCGTCGAACTCGGCCCCGGGCGCGGAACGATGATGGTCGACGCGCTGCGGGCGGCCAAGGTCGTCCGGGACTTCCACGCTGCGATCGTCCTGCATCTGGTCGAAATCAGCCCCATCCTCCAGCGCCAGCAGCAGGAGCCGATGGAAACTCTCGGTCTGCCGGTCTTGTGGCATGCAACGCTCGATGACGTGCCGGGCGGGCCGAGCATCGTGGTCGCCAACGAATTCTTTGATGCCCTGCCGGTTCATCAAGCCGTCAAGCGCGCCGACGGCTGGCATGAGCGCGTCATCGAAATCAACCCGAGCGGCGATCTCGTCTTCGGAGTCGCAAACGAACCGCTGGCGCATTTCGGCACCACGCTGCCGCGCGGATTGCGCCAATCGCCCGACGGCTCGATCTACGAATGGCGCTCGGACAGGGTGGTGCTCGAACTTGGCCGCCGCGTGCGCACGGACGGCGCGGCGCTCATCGTCGACTATGGCCACGCCTGGTACGGGCTGGGCGAGACCCTGCAGGCCGTGGCCGACCACAAGCACGCCGACCCGTTGCGCTCGCCCGGCTGCATCGATCTCACCGCCCACGTCGATTTCCGCGGGCTCGCGGTGAGTGCCGAAACGATCGGCGCGCGCATCCACGGCCCGGTTTCCCAGCGCGACTTCCTCCGCCGCCTGGGCATTGAGAAGCGCGCGGCGGCGCTCAAGACGCGCGTCGCACCCGAGAAGGAAGCCGAGATCGACAGCGCGCTCTCGCGCCTCACGGCGACGGGAACGGGTGGAATGGGCGAATTGTTCAAGGTGCTCGCCATCTCCGACGCCCGTCTCGGCCAGCTTCCGGGCTTCCAGCCGTAAGCCATGATCATCCAGGCCGAGACCCTCGCACTTCCCGGCGTCCGCCATGCGTTCTTTACGCGGCGCGGCGGCGCCTCCGCCGGGGTCTATGCCAGCCTCAATGGCGGCATCGGCTCGCGGGACAGCGCCAATCTAGTCGCCGACAACCGCACCCGCATGGCGGCGGCCCTCGGTGTTGGGCCGGATCGGCTGCTCACCGCCTACCAGATCCACTCGCCGCACGTCGTGACCATCGAGGCGCCCTGGACCTCCGAAACGCGCCCCCGCGCCGACGCAATCGTGACGGGGACCCGCGCGCTGGCCATCGGCGTGACCACGGCCGATTGCGGACCGATCCTCTTTGCCGACCCGCAAGCGGGCGTCGTCGGTGCGACTCATGCCGGCTGGCGCGGGGCGCTTGCCGGAATCGTCGAGGCAACGGTCGATGCCATGGAACGGCTCGGCGCCCAGCGCCGGCAGATCCGCGCCGTCCTCGGCCCGATGATCCGCCAGGGCAATTACGAGGTCGGCCCCGATCTCATGGCCCGTTTCCGCGCCGAGGATTCCACGAGCGATCCGTTCTTTCGGCCCGCAGCGCGCGAGGACCATGCCCTGTTCGACCTCGCCGGCTATATCGCGGCGCGGCTCCACCGCGCCGATATCCGCCAGGTGGAGGATCTCGGGCTGTGCACCTACGCCGATCCGGACCGCTTTTTCAGCTTCCGGCGTTCGACCCACCGCGCCGATCCGGACTACGGCCGCCACGTGAACGCGATTGCGCTGGCTTGAGCGCGCGAATGGATGAATGACGTTCGGCGAATTGGCGATCTCCCGCGATCCAAATTGTTCACCATCTCGCCCCTTCGCGGGGACTATTCACAAGGCCCGAATTCATGTTGCCAGCCCGGTAAGCGGCTTGTATCAGGTCCGGGCGCGCGCGTAGGAGAGTGGGATGGCGAGCAACAACGGAGCAATCAAGCTCGTTGCCGGCAACTCCAATCCCGCCCTGTCCGAGGGCATCGGCGCCTATATCGGCACGCCGTTGACCAAGGCGGTCGTGCGCCGCTTCGCCGACATGGAGATCTTCGTCGAGATCCAGGAAAACGTGCGCGGCGCCGACGTTTTCGTCATTCAGTCGACCTCGTTCCCGGCGAACGACCACCTGATGGAGCTGCTCATCATCATCGACGCGCTGCGGCGCGCCTCGGCGCGGCGCATCACGGCGGTGCTGCCCTATTTCGGCTATGCCCGGCAGGACCGCAAAGTCGGGCCGCGCACGCCGATTTCGGCGAAGCTCGTCGCCAATCTCATCACCAATGCCGGCGCCGACCGCGTGCTTACGGTCGACCTCCATGCCGGGCAGATCCAGGGGTTCTTCGACATTCCGACCGACAATCTCTTTGCCGCCCCGGTGATGGTGCGCGACCTCAAGCAGCGCTTCGAGCTTGCCGATGTCATGGTCGTCTCGCCGGACGTGGGCGGTGTCGTGCGCGCGCGCGGCCTCGCCAAACGCATCAACGCGCCGCTTGCTATTGTCGACAAGCGGCGCGAGCGGGCGGGCGAGTCGGAAGTGGCGAACGTCATCGGCGAGGTCGACGGCCGCATCTGCATCCTCGTCGACGACATCGTCGATTCCGGCGGCACCCTGCTCAACGCCGCCGACGCGCTCCTGGAGAAGGGCGCCGAGGCGGTCTACGGCTATATCAGTCACGGGGTGCTTTCCCAGGGAGCGGTGGCCCGCGTCGGCGCCTCAAACCTCAAGGAATTGGTGATCACGGATTCGATCCAGCCGACGCCGGCGGTCAACGGCGCGAAGAACATTCGCGTCCTTTCCATCGCGACTCTCATCGGCGAAGCCATCAACCGCACGGCGGCCGAGGAGTCGGTTTCAAGCCTGTTCTTCGACTGAGCGGCCCCCGCCCCCGGCTTTTGCACGGAACAGCGCCGACCGGACAACGAGCGGTCACGTCTCCGCTGCGGGCGGCCGCCCTCGGCGTTCGACGCCGCACCCGAGTCAACTTGTCGCAGGCGGGTCTGTGGACGGGCTTCCTTCCCGCATTGTGCCGGTCACGCAAATCACTTCATGAGTGCCGGCGCGACGCGTTTGACCGGCTGCTGCGCGGTTTTGGCGGAACGATTCGAGCCGTCTATAGTCGGTGCGCCGGCTGATTCGCGATCTTGAGTCAATCAGCGGACGCCAGTTGTTCCTGCGTCAAATCGCAGCCGGGTTCTCGGCGATGTCCAGTGGCGTGCGCATTTCCACTTCAGCGGCGCTGTGGAGGCGGCATGTCCCTCATCGAACTTGAACGCGATCAACGCAACAACCCGCTCGAGGTGGTCGAGCACATGGCCACCGGCAACAACTGGCCGTTCGAGCGCTCGGGCGAGGACGAAATCGCGCTCATCGTTACCGGCCGCTGGACCGAGTACCAGCTCTCATTCACCTGGATGCGCGAGATCGAGGCGCTGCACCTGGCCTGCGCCTTCGACATGAAGGTGCCGGAGCTGCGGCTCGCCGAGGTGCAGCAGCTCGTCGCGCTCATCAACGAGCAATTGTGGATCGGGCATTTCGACGTCTGGATGCAGAATGGCATGGTGATGTTCCGCCATGCGCTCGTTCTTGCCGGCGGCGTCGCCGCCTCGGGCCGGCAATGCGAGGCGGTTCTCGCCAGCGCGCTCGACGCTTGCGAGCGCTACTACCCGGCGTTCCAGTTCGTGGTCTGGGCGGGCAAATCCGCCCGCGAGGCCATGGACTCCGCGATGTTCGAAACGTCCGGCGAGGCGTAACGCTCAGCCGTTCCGGCCGGAGCGGCACTCACGCGCCTGCAACCAAAATCGTTTGTTTGTCATGCCGGCGTCGCGCCGGATGCTCCCTTCTTGGCGCGTTCTTCTGGCGCCTGAACGGAAACGTCGACGGCTCCGCCATGACGGTGGCGGCGAAGTTTGATTAGATGCCGCCATCGATGAGGACGATTGCCATGAACTCTCCAGACGTTGCGGCGCGCGCCGAGGCACCGGATCTACGCAATTTTTCCGGCCTTCTGACGCTGGTCGGCGCCGGAAAGATGGGCGGCGCCCTGCTTCAAGGGTGGCTGCGTTTCGGTATCGATCCGGCGCAACTCGCAGTGCTCGAGCCGGTGCCGTCTTCGGAGATTTCCGCGCTCGGCAAGCGCGGCGTGCGGCTCAATCCGGACACCGCCACGCTCAGGGATGTCGCCGCCATCGTGGTCGCGGTAAAGCCACAGGTGGCCGGCGACGTGCTGCCGCGCATTGCACCGATGATTGCCGCCTCGACCGTCGTCGTCTCGATCATGGCGGGCCGAACGTTGCGGTTCCTTGCCGGAGCGTTGCAGACTTCGTGCGCCCTGGTGCGCGCCATGCCCAATACCCCGGCCGCCATTGGTCGGGGTATTACGGTCGCCGTGCCGCTCGGCGCCAACCGCGCGCAGCGTGACCTCGCGCACCGTCTCCTCTGTGCCACCGGCACGGTCGAATGGATCGACGACGAGGCATTGATGGATGCGGTGACGGCGGTGTCCGGGTCGGGACCGGCCTACGTCTTCCTGCTTGCGGAAGCCTTGGCGCGGGCCGGCGCCGCGGCTGGACTGCCGGCCGATCTTGCGGCGAAGCTGGCGCGGGAAACCGTCGCCGGTTCGGGCGAGCTGCTGCACCAGTCGGTAATCGATCCGGCGGTGCTGCGCGAGAATGTCACGTCGCCCGGCGGCACCACGGCTGCGGCGCTCGACGTGCTGATGGGACCGAACGGCCTGGCGCGGCTGATGAACGAGGCGGTTCAAGCTGCCACCGAACGTTCGCGGGCGCTCGCGGGCTGAGCGGCGCCGCGCCGCCGCCTTGCACCGCAGAGCCGCCTGTCTACACTGGCGTTATCGCAGGAGTTCCTCTTGCGAGTTGTTTGTCGAGGAGTTCGGCCATGGCCCGTAAACCGGCACGGAAATCCAACCGACCTGCCGCGGGTCAGGCGCCGTCCACACCGCCGGGAGATCGCGACAAGATCGTAGCGGCATTTCTCGAGCTGTTGGCTGAAAGGCAATTCGAGGAGATCGGATTTGCCGACATCGCCGGGCGCGCTGGCGTTTCGCTTGCGCAACTGCGCGGCGATTTCGCCTCGACGCTCGCGATCCTGGCCGCACACATCAAGGCGACCGACCGCGCCGTGCTTGCCGCCGATTTCAGCGACATGCAGGAGGAGCCCGCCCGCGAACGCCTGTTCGATGTGCTGATGCGCCGGCTCGAAACGCTCGGGCCGCATCGCGAAGCGGTGCGCTCACTGCTGCGCTCGGCGCAGCGCAATCCGCCTCTGGCCTTGGCCCTCAACGGGCTCGCGACCCGCTCGCAGCAATGGATGCTGAGCGCCGCCGGGATCGAGGCGTCAGGCCCGCGCGGCCTCCTCCGCGCGCAAGGGCTCGCGGTGCTGTTCGCGTCGGTGCTGCGCACTTGGGTTCATGACGACGACCCCGGGCTCGCACGCACCATGGCCGCGCTGGATCGCGCGCTCGCGCGCGGACAGCGCGTCGCGGGCCTCCTCGACGATCTCTGCCGCATTCCTGCGCGCCTCTGCCGGCTGGGTTCGCGTCGCCGCAGGCGGCACGACGATTCCGAGGAGTCCGCGGCAGCTTAGTCCCAAGCCCCTCGTATTCTCACCGGCTATTGCCGAATGGTTCCGAAAATACCTTTTGTAAACTTCGCAGCTCTACCTCAATAACTACTCATTTCTGCTTGCAGAATTACTATTACGACCGTAGCTCTTGTTCGTAGTTCTTCGTGAAAATCCATTTCCAGCGCCCGATAAGCTTATCAGTTGGAAGATTAGAACCACTCAAAACAAGAATTTCTTCTTGCACGGCCTCGTCCCCTGCATTAGGTAAGTAGTTGCAGGTGATACCAATCCGCAGCTGGGCCTTTGCGAAAATGATCGTCTGTTCCTGCAACGTGCTGACCGACCAAGACGTGCGCGGCGCTCTGTCGGGCAACGAAGCCCCGCCGCGATCGACCGGCGACGTCTATCGGTGCCTGGGCTGCAGTGCCCAATGCGGCCGGTGCGCCCGTACCATCCGGCGCATCATGGACGAGGCGCTCACCGGCGCCGCATGTTGCCAGGCCGCGGGCAGCGGATCCTGACCTTTCTACTTATCCACCACGAAATGCGCGTTTCAACGCCGCCTTTCCGCGTCGGCGGCAAAGGCTATAATCGCCGCGCCCACGCGCCCCG